>Ga0209064_1000693_pt1 | contig 70902 bp, 45 predicted proteins | sample Inofromicrocosms_FD_187498 | JGI IMG/M metagenome (GOLD analysis project Ga0209064, IMG submission 187498) | Mouse cecum microbial communities from Vienna, Austria - Inoculum for glucosamine and mucus D2O microcosms (SPAdes) (version 2) | ecosystem: Host-associated > Mammals > Digestive system >...
GCTCTTAATATACTGAAATTGCATAAAAACATACGAAAATCGGCCTGAAAAGACCGATTTTCGCTATTTTTTTATTTGCAGTCGATTTTTAACCTCCTGAGAGTTGAATATTCGAACTAATCTCGAATACTTTCCGATTTTTCCAAAATATTCAAATCTCACAGGCTTTTATCAGTGTAGTTCTGCAACAACCTCCACCTTGAATAGCCGTGGGTTGCGTGACGCAACCCACGGGAAAAGAACGCACACAATAGAATCTGAAAGATTCTTCAACCATCGCAAAGGGGCACCTCTCCGAGGTGCATTGGTGTCTCGTGTGCTAAACCCCGATGGGGGCTGGTTTTAGTGGTGTGGGGATTAGTCTAATTGGTCGGATTGGTCTAATTAGTCTAATGTGTCGAATTGGCCACATGGGGTTTCGTGTGGCATCGCCGCTCCGCGGCTCAATGTCACTGACTTAACGAGTTTGCTATTGCGCCGCGATGGTTATAGTTTTGATTTCCAGTAGTCGCTGAGGACGGCCCAGTCGTAGAATCCGGGGGCGACAGCGGGAAGGGGGAGTGTGGCGGGACGCTCGTTGTGGCGGATGTGGGCGAGGGTGCGCCCGTCGGTCGCGTCGCGGTGGAAAATAATCTGGAGATTGGCGGCCATGGGGGATGCCTTGAAGTCCTGCCAAGCCTCGCAGTAAAGGACCGGGTCGCTCTCGGCGCATGAAAGTCCGTCGAGGTCCATCAGTGAGAGGAGGCGTATCAGGAATGTGTCATGGCCGAAGTGCAGCGACACTCCCGGCTCGCGGGACGAGGCCGCGTTGTCGCCGATTTCGATAAGCCGTCTCAGCAGAGACCTTGCGCTCAACGGGCCTGTGTCACCGGCGGCCGTGGCGCGGCCGTGACGGTAGTACATTTCGTAATTTTTAGCCTGCCACAGGTTGAAAAGCTCGTCGGCGGTGAAGATGTCAAGCAGTTGCTCGTCGAGGCCGGTCACGTCCTGAATGGCGATGGCGATGTCATAGAGAATCTTGGTGGCATATCCCGGATGGGTTATTTCGGCCGGGTCGACAAAGAGTGCTGCCATCAGGCGGTCAGTCGGCACAACCGAGTCGCGGAACGCGCGCCACGACGTGCGCCACGCGGCGGTGTCTTTTCCCATCGCGACTGACTCGGGTGAACGGTGGGCGATGAAGTCCATGTCGCCCGGGGTGGCATGTCGCTCGATGCGCAGCGAGGGGTTGCGTTCTTTCAGTCTCTCGCAGAACGCGGCCATGCTGACGATGCAGCGCGGCTCGACCGACGAGCGGGCGATGACGAGTGCCGTGTCGGCAAAGAGGTGGGGAAAGCGGTCCATCATGCGCGAGGCTATGGCCTTGTGCTGCTGCTCGCCGAGCGGCGACAATTCGCCCGAGTGCCCGCGCGCATGGCGGCCTATGCGCCCGACGCGCTCCATGACATCGCGCCCGAGCGGGGTCAGGTTTCCGGCACGCTCCTGAATGGCGAAAATGGTGTCGGCGATGTCATATTGTTTCTCGTTGATGGCCCATCGGGATCCGTGCCGCCCGTAATGGGCGATGTAGAACGGTTTGAACCCGTCGGGAGCATCGGGGAGGGAGTCGGTAGTAAAAGGATAGGCGAAATATATGCCCCCGGCTTTCTCGGGGGTTTCGGCAATCTCCTGTCGCATCTCGTCGCGTGTGATGGCTGCCGCCGACAGGGTTACGAGCGATAAAAACAGCGTGAACAGGCGGCTCATTTCGTTATCTCTGTGCAGTTGACAAACATCGGGGGCAGTCCGCCGTTGACGGTGAAGTCGCGCAGCGTGATGCGCGATGCGCAGTCGGCATAAAGTCCTACGTTGGGGGCCGAGACAAAACCTTCGCCCACACAGGGCCGGCGGTCAAACGTGCCGCCGGGATAGGGGGAGCGTTTCACGAAGTCGACTGTTACATTGTCGAATGTTATGCCTGAAATTTTGCCCGGCTCGTCGCCGCCGATGAATATTCCGTTTTCGGTGACGCAGGTTATGTTGTTGAAACGGATGTCGCTGACCTTGCCGCATCGCCCCTCGGTGGCACCCTTGGGGAACCGCCATCCGGCATCCTTGTGGTTGCCGACGGCGCGTGGGTAGGAGGTTATGTAGATGGGTTCCGACTTGCCCCACCACACGTCGGAGAACAACCGGCAGTCTACCGCCATGTTGCTGAAGGTCACGTCGCTGACCGTTCCCTCGTCGCGGTTCTGAATGCCGATGCCACGGTTGCTCTCGGTGATGATGCAGTTGTCAAAGAGGACACGGTTTATGCTGTCCATGTTCTCAGAGCCGATTTTGACGGCGCAGGAGCGGGAAGTCATGATGCAGTTGGTGACCACGATGTCGCGGCATGGGCCGTATTGCTCAAACTCGCGGCGGTTCTTGAGGCAGATGCAGTCGTCGCCGCTCTCGATGAAGCAGCCGGTGATGCGCACCTTGCGCGAGTGGTCTATGTCGATGCCGTCGCCGTTGCGGATTTTAAGGTTGTTGAGCAGCGAGATGTCGCTGATGGCCACGTCGTAGCACCCGACGAGGTGGATTGTCCAGTAGGCGCTGTTTCTGACAGTCACGTCGGTGATATTGACCTTGCGGGCATTGACGAGGGTGAGCACATGGGGTCGCGGGTCAAAGTCGGTCACGGGTTTGAGCTCGTAGGAGTCGTCGAGTTCTTTCCCCATGAAAGCCACTCCGTTGCCGTCGATGGTTCCGGTTCCCGTAATCGAGATGTTCTCGATGTCTTTGCCCGAGAGCCACATCATCCCCTCGCCACGGTTGTCGCCAAAGGCGCTTTCGGTGTAGACAGCCTCGTCGGGGTTGGCAAGTAGCATCGAGTTAGGCTCGAAATGGAGGTTTACGAATGATTTCAGGTGAATCGGCCCTGCCAAGAATGTTTTTCCGGCAGGAAATATCACCGTGCCGCCGCCGTTCTGGCTGCAATGGTCGATGGCTTTCTGTATGGCGGCGGCATCGTCGGTCTTTCCGTCGCCTGCCGCTCCAAAATCGGTCACTGAATAGATGGTCGAGTCGTGCTGTCCCGCACACGAGGCGAGAACGAGAAGCAATAATGTGATGAACGATATATTTTTCATGAAATGAGATGTTTTAAACCCTTACAGCACAGCCGGAGGCAGGGTCTGTCCCCATTGCGAGGGGGAGGGGCCCATGACGAATTTCAGCGTCTTGCCGGCAAGGATGTCGTCGTGGGAGATATAGCTTTTGTCATAAGGGATGTCGTCGAGGGTCGCCGACTGGATGTAGATATTGGTCGGAGATGCGTTTTCGGCAATTATGGTGAATGTCTTGCCGTTTTCAAGGGCGATTTCGGCGCGGGGGAATGACGGAGAGCCTATTATATAATAAGGTGTGGCGGGGCACACGGGGTAGAACCCGAGGGCGGCAAATATATACCATGCCGACATCTGTCCGGCATCGTCGTTGCCCGACAGTCCGCCGGGAACACCGAGGTATTCGGTCTCCAAGATGTGGCGCACGGCGCGCTGTGTCTTCCACGGCTCCCCGGCATAGTTGAACAGCCACGCTACCTGATGGCATGGTTCGTTGCCGTGCCAGTAGCGGCCCTCGGCATCGCTGAACTCGCGCGGGAGGAACGACGAGCGGTACAACGCGCTGTAAAACTTGGTCAGATCTTTGACGCTGCCTCCCTCGACGCTTATCAGGCCGAGGCGGCAGTCCCAGATGTCGGACAGCTCGCGACGGGTGCGGTCAAAGTCGTCGTGGGGGATTTCGGCCTCAAGGTTGGCCAGCGCGCCTGCCATGTCGGTGAACGACGAGGCCGCCCTGACTGTCACCGGGTCGGCGGTACCGTTGACACGGAACCTGACGTAGGCCCCGATGCCGGGTTGCTTTTCAATCACAGTGGCTCCGGCGACGACCGAGTCACCCGCGAATGTGCCCCATTCGGCGAGGTCGCGGTCGAGCTGTACGACAAAATATCCGGCATAACCCGCAGGCTCGCCCCATCCTTGGTAGATGCGGTGGACCGGGTTGTAGCCTCTAATCTGCCGTTTGGCAGTGTCGACCTCGACATATCCGGCCCCCTCGTCGCTGTTGGGGTTCACGACGAGGTAGCCGTCGCCGGCGTTATCGTAGGTGAAACGGAAAATCGCGGCACGGAAGCGGCCTGTCATCTCGGCGGTAATACCTTCGTCGAGCAGTCGGTTGCGGTAGTAGGAAGGGGTGGAAACCTCGTGGGCGTGGTCGACGCGTGATGCTCGTGCTTCGGGGGAGCATCGCAGCGTTCCGGCGAGCGGCATGAGTGTCATCGAGCCATAATCCTGAGTGCATCCGCCGACAATCCAGTGGGAGTTGCGGAAACCTTGCAGCAGCGAGTCGAGGTAATAGTAGGGGGCGATGCATTTCTGCTCGGTGTCGCGGGTCTGCGGTGTCCAAAAGTTCATGCCGTGGGGTTCCAGAACGGCGGGAAGGCACTGGCCGAATTCTTCGGTGTTTTTGCCAAACAGTCCGGCAGTGCGAGTCTCGGACGGCGCGGTCCCGATGCGTGTCTCGACATATTGGACAGGCCGTCGCGACGTGGCACACGCCGCACATCCGAGTAACAGTATGCAGGTTAAAATGGTATTAGCTTTCATCGCCCCAAAGTTACGCAAAAAAAAACTGCGATTTATCTTGTTTTTGTAGCGTTAAATCGCGATGCACAGACAAAATCAGTCATCGCTCGCCTTCCTGTCAGACAGCTGTTTTAGACTCATCTTTTTCTCGTAATAATATAGTGTATAGAGGGCGGCCGCGCCGATGACGGCGCATGGGATTCCGGCCAAGGCGGGGGAAGCCAGTCCGAATCCGCGTCGGATGACATAGCCGCCCAAGGCTGCTGCGACAGCGTTGGAAACATTGAACGCAATCTGGATTCCCGCGCCTCCGAGCATCTCCCCGCCCTTGGCATAACGGACGATGAGGTATTGCAACGGTCCTCCGATGCCGAAAAGAAGTCCCGGGGCGACGAATGCAAACAGCAACGACGGGATTCTGTCGGCGGCCAACAGGTACATCGGCGGCAACATCAGGATGGCGATCGTGGCAATGACGGCGGTGACGATGGAGGGGGAGTAGCGGTCAGACAGCCGTCCGGCCACATAGTTGCCGACCACCATTCCTGCGCCCACCAATATCATGATCAGCGTCATCGACGATTCGGAGAAACCGGCCACCTTTGTCATAATCGGTGATATGTAGCTCAACCAGCAATAGATGCTTGCCTGACCGAAGAACACCCCGGCATATATGAGCCACGGGGCACGGTTGGAAAGAAAGCGGAACTGGCCTTTTACGCCAGTGTCGGGCAATGGCGACAATGGTGGCACCCAGCTGCGGATGGAGATGAATGTAACCAGTCCCGTCACGGCGACGATTCCGAAGGGGAGCCGCCACGAGAGAATCTGGCACAAAAAGGTGAATGCCGGCACGCCGACGAGGTTGGCGACCGTCATGCCGCCGATGAGTACGGCGACTGCCGATGCTCCTTTACCCTTGTCGGCCAGTCGTGAGCAGACGATGGCTCCGGCTCCGAAAAATGCGCCGTGGGGAAGTCCGGCGATAAATCTCGCGGCAAGGAGGCAGCCGTAATTGGGCGACACGGCGACCAGTGCGTTTCCGGCGGTTATCACTGCGGCAAGCAGCAACATCAGTCGGCGCAGCGGTAATTTGCGCAGAAACAGCAGCGACGGGGCACCGACGGCCACACCGGCCGAATAGGCTGAAATCAGGTGTCCGGCCTCGGTGATGCTGATGCCTAAATCAGAGGCAATATCGCTCAGGATTCCCATCATCCCGAATTCGACTATCCCGAGCGCGAATGTGCCGAATGCAAGCGATAGTAACGATTTCTTCATAAAACAATCTTTTTTAGACACACCTGTTTTTATATATGACAGGTGGAGAATAACGCACAAATTTTATAGCTGTCCCAGCTCGACCTTGGTTGCGACGCGCTCGATGATGGCGTCTTTGCGGTCCTTGTCGGGGTTGTAGCCGGTCTTGAGGTTCACACCGAAAAAGCGGCCGAAAGTCTGCCAGAACCCGGCGCGGAACGAGCCGAGGAACGCTTTGAGAATGTTGTAGCTTGACTGGTTGGTCTCGCGGTTGATGAGTTTTATGAGCATCTGGGCCTGAGACTTAGTGAATTTTTTCAAGACAGGCTTGTATTGCTCGAAAACCGCCGACTCCATCTCTTTCAAGTGCTTTTCGCGCTCGGCCTGAGTGGGGAATGTCTCGATATACTCGTAAGTCTCTATTAGTGTCTCGCAGATGAGCTTGGCATAGGGGAGAGTCTTTTTGACATCTCTGACCGTTTTCCAGTAAAATTCCTCCTCTTTCTTGTTTTTGAATTTCAGTTCGGGAAAAACGGTCACCTCGCTCAGAACAAGCATGAGTGTTTCCTCGCCGTCGATGTCGGTGTAATAGTATCCCTGAATCGGTTTTACGCGCCCGCTGCCTGCCTGTGGTTCCGACTCGGTGTCAAGCGCGGTCTGCCCTGCTGCCATGAAGAAGCACAATGCACAGGTGACGGTGCATAGCATCAGTCGCTTTATGTCAATCAGAGGATAACGCATTAAGAGAAGTGGTGGCTTACGGGTTGTTTTTGACCGGCGGGTAATCGACAGTATAGTGGAGGCCGCGTGACTCCTTGCGCTCCTTGGCCTGACGCATGATGAGGTAACCCACGTTGATTATGTTGCGCAGTTCGCAGATTTCGCGTGATGCCTTGGAGCACTTGAACAGCTTCTCGGTTTCCTCATAGAGGATGTCGAGGCGGTTCCAAGCGCGGTCGAGGCGCAGATTGCTGCGCACTATACCAACGTAAGTGCCCATAATCTGGTTCACTTCCTTGATGCTCTGAGTGATAAGCACCATTTCCTCGGGGTGGCGCGTGCCCTCGTCGTTCCACTCGGGGACATCCTCGCGGAAGGGGTAGTGGGGCGCGTTTTCGATGACATGGCGCGCAGCCGCGTCGGCATACACGACAGCCTCGATGAGCGAGTTGGATGCAAGGCGGTTGCCGCCGTGCAGACCTGTGCATGAACACTCGCCGACGGCATACAGGCGGTGAATCGACGACTCGGCGTTGGTGTCTACCTTGATGCCGCCACAAAGATAGTGGGCCGCCGGGGCCACGGGGATATAGTCCTTGGTGATGTCGATTCCCAGCGAAAGACAGTGGGCATAGATGTTGGGGAAATGATGTTTCGTTTCCTCGGGGTCTTTGTGGGTCACGTCGAGATACACATGGTCGTCGCCGTGGAGTTTCATTTCAGAGTCGATGGCGCGGGCCACGATGTCGCGTGGCGCGAGGGATAGGCGCGGGTCATACTTGTTCATGAACTCCTCGCCGCGCTTGTTGCGCAGCACGGCCCCGTAGCCTCTCATGGCCTCGGTGATGAGGAACGACGGGCGGTCGCCGGGATGATATAGGGCGGTGGGGTGGAACTGGATGAATTCCATGTCCTTCACCGTTCCCTTGGCGCGGTAGACCATTGCGATTCCGTCGCCTGTGGCCACGAGGGGATTGGTGGTGGTGCGGTAGACGGCTCCCACGCCGCCGGTCGCCATCAGTGTCACGCGCGACAGGAAGGTGTCGACCTGTCCCGTAGCGGTGTCAAGGACGTAGGCTCCGTAACAGGTAATGTCGGTGGTGCGGCGGGTGACGATTTTGCCGAGATGGTGCTGGGTTATGATCTCGATGGCAAAATGATTCTCGAAAATGTCGATATTGGGATTGCTGCGCACAGCCTTTATCAGCGACTGCTGGATTTCATAACCGGTGTTGTCAGCATGGTGGAGAATGCGGAACTCGCTGTGACCGCCCTCGCGGTGGAGGTCGAAATTCCCGTCGGGATTCTTGTCAAAGTCCACCCCCCATCCGATAAGTTCCTTAATCTGTTCAGGGGCGCCCTTTACCACTTTCTCGACGGCCGCAGGGTCGCTGAGATAGTCGCCGGCAATCATGGTGTCGCGGATGTGCTTGTCAAAGTCATCGACTTCAAGGTTGGTGACCGATGCCACACCGCCTTGCGCAAGCGCGGTGTTAGCTTCATCAAGCGTTGTCTTACAAATCAACGCCACACGTCCTGTCGAGGCCACTTTCAGGGCGAAACTCATCCCGGCAATGCCGGAACCGATTACAAGATAGTCATATTTGCGAGTCATCGTCGGTATTACGAATAAAATTGCGGTGAGAGTCCGGCCACCCGGATTCCCACCGCAAATATACACAATTTTCGCGAATCAGTTATATCCTTAATTAGATAAGTAAGTGTTCAAAATTAAACGATAGTAAGTGAAAATGGAATCTTTTATACAATCTGCGGCTTGTTTTTGCCGCTTCCGGCTTGTCGCTCAGTCGAATATCTCGATATTCTCCTTCGCTCCGCACCTGAATCGACTAAAAAACAAGCTCGCATATTGTATAAATTAAATTTGAACACTCACTTATTCAAATTAAAACGATAATATTTTTGCAGTAGATGCCGAGGGGGAATCTTTCATATCAACAGCTTGTCCTTTCGGGCCGTTTTGGCTGCGGAACGAAAGAGTACAACTCGCTATACGACTGAACGACAAGGCCAAAACGCCTCCAGAATGACCGCGCTTTTGATATGCATTTAGAGGGCGTTTCATAACAAATGTTAATCCAAAATGGTAGCATCTTTCAGTTAACTCGTTATTACACAGAGGGAGCATAGCTGTGGCTATGTGACCGAGGTGTAATGACGAGGTAACGAAAGAGGCTGCCATGAGGATAAGGTAACTTCATTTAGATATTAATTTCAAAATTTAACCATAAGGCTGTTTTATATAAATGCTTTTGTCACACCTGTTTTCACGGTCGCCTTTCGCCCTGAATTTCGGTCACATAGCTACAGCTATGCTTCCTCGATTCATGACGAAATCCGACGCGTGAAAACGGGCTTTGGATTTAACAGTTGTTATGAAACGCCCTCTTAATCCGATCATCTATTTGGCCGTAAAAACCGGTGGATTGATTTGTGTTGTAATGATGACAGATATGTGTCGGTGTAGCCGTCGGTAACGCGGTGTAACCGCGTCTTATCGTTAGCCACATGCAAGTGCCCCGTTAGGTGGCATGCAGCTTGTGGTGATAATTGTGCTGCAATCAACACGGCTGCATAGCTGCCGGTTTTATACCGGGTCATCAAATATGTATCGCTCATCAAACGGGATGCCTTGCCGTTCAAGGATGATTTTTATCTCGTCGCGTAAAGAACGGTGGCTATGGTGTTGAGGCTGAGTCTTGATATAATTTATTACATTCTCAACCTGTGAATGAGAATGAGAGAAACAGCCATATCCTTTCTGCCATTCAAACTTGAATGCGCACACATGGTGGCCGTTTATCATTTTTGTAAGCCATACTTTGAGGTCTCTGACCAGATCGGGTATCAGTTCTTTGGCCGAATAGGAAAACAATATATGGATATGGTCCATTGTCCCGCCTATCGCCAACGGGATATGTCCGCGTTTGCGCAATGCTTCCGCGGCGTAAGCATGAATGCGCGGTTGCCACGGAGTCGGAATCAGTGATTCTCGATTTTTCACGGCAAACACGAGATGAAGGTAGATTTGAATATATGTATTGGCCATAAGATGTGTAATTGTCACAGACCGGCAGCTCTGCCGCCGTGAGGTTACCTGACATCATTTTACCACAAGCTGCATGCCGCCTAACGGGGCATTTGCATGTGGCTAACGTCAAAATGCGGCTCTGCCGCATAGTTGGCGGCTACGCCGTTGTAGTGGAAATCTAAATTTTAATCAATGGAAACATCCTCTTATTTTTTTAGAAACCCGTATTCGTAAACCTTTGGCTCTATTTTTGCGGCAAGAATTTTTAATTTGTTGCGTAGGTTACGGATAAGTTCTGTGTAAACTTTGTCCGTGCTGTCGGTTTTCATCTGAATTTTACCATTTTTCATGGCCTTTGTCCCTTGGAAGTAGAGTTTTATGTCGTAGAGAGAGGCATCGGGATTTGAATCATTCTGAGAGTGATAATAGCGCCATAATTCACGGCCTGCGTCAAAGACAGCAACTGCTTCTTGGGAAAATTCCAGTGGACAGGCTTCGCGGGTGTTGTCGGAAAATAAATCGGCCTCTTGCGTTGGCCTATCTTTACCTGAAATAAAATCGGTCATGAAATGACTCTTGAAACTATCCCTTGCGCCGACTTCCTCTTCAGTAAACGGTATCCAATGGTTGGTGCCAAATTGACTTTGAATATTGTTGTTGAATATAGCAAATGTCAGGCAGTCGTTTTGAAAAAGAATATCGTGATTCCAACTATCATCAGGGTACAGATATTGATCGCGGTCATTAAGCCATGTTTGCGAGATTACTTTTCGTACAGAGATATAAATTGAGGATTCGATTAGGTTATGTGAGGTGACAAGGCTGCCTCTTGGGGATGGCAAAATTTCTTTAGAAGTCTCTATCCGGTTATAGTTGTTATGTTGGATATCGTTCGCGGCACTATAGTTGAAACCTATTATTTTCTCTCCATGTCTATTCCGGGTGCTAATTATCCAATCGGTCAATGTCCTTGTTTCATCATTGGATTCTATAGATTTCGATCCGATGTATCTACCGTCAGCATCAAAAATATCGCCTGTAATACGGGAAAATAATTCGGGACAATCGAGTCTCCATATATGGAAGGCAATAGGAAAGCTACCTTTGACATTGTCGAAAGTATCAGCCGGAACCAAAAAAATTCGACCGAGCTTCGCTCGGAATGTGGAGCGGAAATCGCGGAAGTTCGGTGCTTGCAGAATTTTCAACTTTGAAAATTCTGCAAGCACCGAAGATGGGATTTCAAAATAAATGCGAATAAAAAATTGTGCGAATAATTCCCTACCCGCAATTCCAATCCGGTCTATATAACGTTTATATGTCTGATGAGAGACTGCTACGTTGGTCTTGTTTTTACCTATTCCCGATAACTGCCTACTATTACCGGCTTCAGCGTATGGCGGATTTATGTATATGACAAGTTTTTTCCGTAAATCTTCGTTATCAATTATCTCTTTAAGGCGTGGGGGGAGACGCTCAAATGAATCGTTAAGGAAGTCAAACTGAAATACATGGTCTTCGAGTAGATTGGCACTGCCGTTCTTTATACGTTCTTTCATGACATCTACATCGGCTTTGTCAAGCGTAGATGCCCAAATGCGGTACTTGTTAGTCAATCCATTTAGGAGGTTCCCGGTACCTGCTGCACAGTCCCAAATATAGTATTCATCCTGCCAGTTCTCTCCCAGTTCGGCTGCAAGGTACTGTTGAGAGAGTTCTACCCATTTCTGTGGGGTGAAGTATGATCCTTTCCGTTCCCTTACATCAGGAGGCACGAGAAGATCTCGGCGTTCTACTATGTAGTCCCAGTACTCACGCTTGGGTGGTCGATTGTAACGGTTCCAGAATAGAGTGTGGGCCTTTTGGTCATCATTGAAGTTTGCAGTACTTGATGTGAAAAGTCCTACATCGTTTATTTTTCGGTCAAGCTCATAATAAGACTCTCGCAATAAAACGAATAACTTCTCTTTCAGAGTCACATTGTGTTCAGAAAGAATGTCGGCCAAATAAAAGTCGGCATCGATAATTCCTGATTCTTTCGCTTTGTCCCAGTTTACGTTAATTGTAGGCTTTACCTCGGCAAGCCATTTTTGGTAAATAGCTACAAAGTTGTTTTTACTTATTCGGATTTTAGAGAGTCTTGTCTTACCTACAATAAAATTCTTTTTGATGAATTTTTCCAGTTCTTTGCGGTCACGGGTATAATCGAATGTAAGCATTTCCCGAGAAAGTATATGGGTTACTTTCTCAAGAATCAAAGCAAACTCTTTGGTTGAGTGATCCGACGGAGTGACTTTCCAGTTGAAATCGTTTTGATGAAAGATGTCGAGCAGGTCGTTATAGGGGATAAAGGCTATTTTTTCTGCGTCAAACGCACCGAGAAATCTTGGTGGAAGGTGTTGTTCAAATGTGCGAGCTTTGCCAATTGTGATGATTAGTTGGACGAATGATTCTTCCAAACTTGATTTATAGCCTTTTTTTGCTTCGGCCCAAAACAAATATTCTGTCTCAAACAATTGCGGGCCGTTAGTCGGAACTGCGACACAGAAATCCACATCACCCAAGACCGGGGTAGTGTCGTAGGCTTGAAAAAAATCTGATGCGACCTTGTGTTTCAGTTCTTCTTCTCGTATTTTGTCGGAATAGGCCATATTTTAGATGCACATTAAAATTAACGGTGAGAGATTCGGATAACCCGACCTCCCACCGCAAATATACATAATTTTCGCGAATCAGCGAATAATTCGCTTGCTATTGACGACAGTTCCGTCGTCGTAGCGGGTCGAGACGATGACTATCGAGCCGGGGGAGGGAGAGGTGATGCGTCGCCCGGTAAGGTCAGTGTAGGTTTCGGCAACAATCTGCTTGTTTTCCACGGTGATATCGCCGATCCCGGATTGCGATGCCGACGAGCTTGAATTGGAAATACCGTCGACCGTGTAGGTGGTTACTGCCTCAACGGTGTTCCACCGGGGGGTGTCATGGAGGAAGATGGTGTGGAGCGGGCCGTTGACATAGATGTCATAATAGTCGGTAAACGAGTATGGTATCTCGATCATGGGTTCGGATAGACCGAAATAGGAATCGGGCGAAAATTCGTAGGGCACTCCGTCAAATTCTACTCGGTATGTGAGCCGGTCGGGGTTGATGTAATCGCCGTTGATGTCGGCTGAGGGGAATGTGACGGTCAGTAGGTCGTTCAGTTCGTCATAGTCCACTTCGGGCGCAGCCGGGACTGCGGGTTTGTCTCCGCTGTATGGGAACAGTTTGACTGCTGAAAATCCATTGTAGAAGGAACTGAAGTTATAGCTTGCCTCGACGATGTAGTTGTCGGCCGGATTAAGGGTCAGCGTCTTGCCGTCGTCGGCGATGTCAAAAGTATAGCTCATTATCATTTCGAGCGTTGGGAAACCCCATTCGTCGGGTTGGCCGGGAGCGGCTCCGATGAGTCGGATGTAGCGTGTCGGGTTGGAGGTGAGGATGTAACCCGACTTGAAGGTTACGGTGTTACCGCTGACTGTGCCGCTGACATAGTCTTCGGGGGCGCTGGCGGCGAGTCCGGCGACATAGTAGGTTTCAGCGTCACGGGCTACTTTGATGCTGCGCGAGCCGCCGTTCCATGTCATGATCCAGTCTTCGGTTTCCACATTGGCAGGCGGGGTTATTTTGTCGATTTCCCCGACCGGCTCGATGACAAAGTTGTTCATAAAGATGAAGAATCCGGCTTCATCGATGGTTTCACCGTCTTTGTAGACGGCGAGGTATACTGTGTTGTCGGTCTGGACAATGCGGTCGCCTTCAATGGTGAAATGAATCTCGTCGAGAAACTTGTCGACCGAGCCCCAGTTGTCGACTGTGACTGATTCCAGATATAGTTTCTGTCCGTAAAAGTCGTTCTGATAGATTACCTGCCCGGCTTTTACTGTGATGTCGGTGCCGCTTACGGTGCCTTTTATCCATGTGTATTCATCGTCGTCGTTATGACGGCTAAACCCCGGGGTGAGGTCTCTGAACCAGATTGTTTCTCCGTCGTCATCGCGGCGTATTGTCATTTTGTAGCCGTCCTGTTGGGACACGCCTAACGGACCTTGGTCTTCGGTTACGCTCATCATGTAGGCTTCGTCGTTGCCGGCCGGATTGTAGACCGGTGATTCGTCCAGCGGAATTCCCGGAAGCTTGGCAGGAATGTTCACGGGGCCGGCAGTAGCAGTCCCGACTGCAAGAATTGCGCTTGCAAAAGCAAGTGTGAATTGTGTAAAAGTTTTCAAAATGAGATGAATTAGATGGTTTTTGTTGCAAAAATATGTAAAATATATGAATCTTGTGATGTTTTGAATGTTAAAAATTCAATTAGAGGTTGTTTAAAAACAAATGTGAAAACGGGTGTGACCAAGCATTTGTTATGAAACACCATCTAAAAAGATTACGCCCTCCTGAGTAGGGCAGAAATCTCTCAGGGGGGCGTAATCTTTGGGCAAAATGGAATGTTTTTATCCGATGGCGGCGAGGCCGCCCTTGGCGGTTTCCTTGTAGAGGCTCGGTAGGTCGTGGCCGGTCTGTTTCATGACTTCCACGATGCGGTCGAATGAAACGGAGTGCTTTCCGTCGCTGAATGCCGAGTAGAGGTTTGAGTCGAGGGCACGGGCGGCGGCATAGGCGTTGCGCTCGATACAGGGAATCTGCACGAGGCCGCACACCGGGTCGCATGTCAGTCCCAAGTGGTGTTCCAGTCCCATCTCGGCCGAGTATTCAATCTGTGCCGGTGTGCCGCCAAACAGTTGCGAGGCTGCGGCGGCTGCCATTGCGCAAGCCACTCCGACTTCGCCCTGACAACCCACCTCGGCGCCCGATACCGAGGCGTTGAACTTCACGACGTTGCCAAAGAGCCCGGCTGTCGCGAGCGCGCGGAGTATCCGCTTGTCCGAGAATCCCTTGGACGTGCTGAGGTGGTAGAGTACTGCGGGCAGCACGCCGCAGGAACCGCATGTCGGGGCGGTGACGATTTTGCCGCCTGCGGCATTCTCCTCTGACACGGCGAGGGCGTAGGCATATACCAGTCCGCGGCTTTTCAGGCTGCTGTTGTAGCCGGCTGCGTGGACATAGTAGCTGACAGCCTTGCGTCGCACTCCGAGGCCGCCGGGCAACACTCCCTCGGCTTCGATGCCGCGCTCGACAGCTTCTTTCATCACCTGCCAGACGTAGGCGAGGTAGTCCCACACGTCGGAATCTTCACACTGGTCGACATATTCCCAGTAGGAGCGGCCCGATTTTTCGGCCCACGCGAGAATGTCGGCAATCTTGGTCATGCCATAGATGCTCTCGGCCGGTTTCCGTTCTTCTCCCTCGCGCAGGATGTCGCCGCCGCCGATTGAATAGAATGTCTCGGTCGCGGTCTCTTTTCCGTCGGCATCGAGCGCGGTGAACTTCATCCCGTTTGGGTGGAAAGGCAGGAAGATGTCGGGTTGCCATTCGATTTCGGTCGGCGCGGCTGGTGTCAGCACGTTAAGGATCGCCGCGTCGGTCATGTGTCCTTTGCCTGTCGCGGCAAGAGACCCGTAGAGAGTCACGCGGTAAGCTGCCGCGCCCTTGGTCTCGTCAAGAAACAGCAGGGCAGCCTGTCGCGGTCCCATCGTGTGACTGCTCGACGGCCCCAGTCCCACCTTGAACAAGTGCTTGATTGATTCCATTTTTGTCGGTGTGAATGTTTAAGGTTTGGGTTTAAGGTTTAGGAGTCTGATTTGCTATTACCTAAACCTTGAACCCAAACCTTAAACCATTGAACTTAAATTCAGATAAGAGCGTTGCCGGTCATTTCCTTAGGCTGGGGGAGACCCATTATTTTAAGGATGGTGGGGGCAACGTCGGCGAGACGTCCGTCGGCAACGGTCGCGCCTTCGCGCGAAGTCACATAGACACAGGGCACGGGGTTGAGCGAGTGAGCCGTATTGGGAGTCCCGTCGGGGTTGACGGCATTGTCGGCATTGCCGTGGTCGGCGATGATGATGACCTCGTAGTCGGCCTTTTTAGCAGCCTCTACAGTGTCGCGCACGCATTCGTCGACAGCCTTGACGGCCTTTTCGATAGCTTCATAGATGCCGGTGTGGCCCACCATGTCGCCGTTGGCATAGTTGACGACGATGAAGTCGAATTTCTCGCTTTCGATAGCCTTCACGAGCTGGTCCTTTACTTCATAGGCGCTCATTTCGGGTTTCAGGTCGTAGGTTGCAACCTTGGGCGATGCCACGAGGATGCGTTCCTCGCCTTCATAGGGGGCCTCGCGTCCGCCGTTGAAGAAGAAGGTGACGTGGGCATACTTCTCGGTCTCGGCGATGTGGAGCTGTTTCTTGTTGAGCGATGACAGGTATTCGCCGATGGTGTTCTCGACGTTTTCCTTGGGGAAAAGGATGTGAACGCCGGTGAAGGATGCGTCGTAAGGGGTCATGCAGTAATATTGGAGGCCGGGGATGGTCTTCATTCCGGCTTCAGGGATGTCGTGCTGAGTGAGCGCGATGGTCAGCTCCTTGGCGCGGTCGTTGCGATAGTTGAAGAAGATGACAGCGTCGCCCTCCTTGATGGTGCCGTCGACGGTAGAGTTGTTGATAGGCTTTACAAACTCGTCGGTAACGTCGGCATCGTATGAGTCCTGCATGGCTTTCACCATGTCGGTGGCCTGAGTGCCCTCGCCGTTGACGAGCAGGTCATAAGCGACCTTGACGCGTTCCCAGCGTTTGTCGCGGTCCATTGCATAGTAGCGGCCGATAATCGACGCGATTACACCCGCGCTCTGCTTGCAGTGGTTCTGAACCTCCTCGATGAAGCCCTTGCCGCTGCGGGGGTCGGTGTCGCGGCCGTCCATGAAACAGTGGATGTAGACCTTTTCGAGGCCGTAGTGCTTGGCGATGTCGCAGAGGGCATAAAGGTGGTCGAGCGACGAGTGGACGCCGCCGTTGCTGGTCAGTCCCATGAAGTGAATGGCCTTGCCGTTGTCGCGGGCATAGGTGAATGCCGAGACGATTTCGGGGTTCTCAAGAATCGACTTGTCAGCGCAAGCCTTGTTGATTTTCACAAGGTCCTGATAGAGCACGCGGCCTGCACCGATGTTGAGGTGTCCCACCTCGCTGTTGCCCATCTGGCCGTCGGGGAGACCCACGTTCTCGCCCGATGCCTGAAGCTGCGAGTGGGGATAGGTGTTGAGAAGATAGTCCCAGTAGGGGGTGGGAGTGCTGAAGATAACGTCACTCTTGGTGTGGTTGCCGATGCCCCACCCGTCAAGAATCATTAACAAAGCCTTTTTAGCCATGATTTTACAGTATTTTTAATTGATTGTTGTATTTCTCTGTTACAAGATTGCAAAGGTACTGATTTTTTATCGCTTAACCATGAAAAACAATGGAATTTTAAGATTCTAAGATAACGTTTTTTACAGTGTCTTAGGTCAATTTATACTCAGAAAGTAAATGTTGATATTTAGAATATATGACAGGGGTATCTTCATCACCTTTTTCAAGAGCCATTATTAGTGTATTGTCAAAATGGAATAGTTTTCCTGAAAGTTCCCGGAAATTGGAGTCAACAAACTCTTCAATCGTTTGGTCTGCGGGACTTACGGCATAAAACGAGTAATTCTTTTTGAGCAAGTTAATCACGAAATTCCTGAAAGTTTCGCGGGTTCGATTACGGAAACTTTCCTGTTCAAAATAATTGTTTTTCCCATAAAGGGCAATCAGATAGAGAAAGTTGATGTCATAATGGGACAGAATGAGGGTATCGCGGTCAAAAAGTCGGTTCTTAAAATGGAAAATTCGATGCTTTAACAGGGGGGTGCCATCTTTGTCAATATCGTGAGGACGCAGGTTGTCAGTCGTGTAGGAATAGCGCTCGCCGGTATCCTCCCGCTCTATTTTGGCAGAAATAAAGAAATTCGGAGTGATATTGTAACCCTCTGTAACATCATCGCGGTAGGGTAGATAGCCTCGTTGTTTCTTATATTCATTATCTCCTTTCCCATAGAGAATATCAAGTGTCAGTTGGATGACATTCTTGGCATAGGTATATTGTTTATAGATGGATTTTTTGTCAAGAGAGGCCCCTACTTTGTAGTACTTGCTGTCGGCAATATGGTAGATGGATTCGTCGGGATTGACAAGTGCGTTATAAGGGTATATGTGGTCTATTATTTTACCGTCATTTTGGTCTTTGAACCCTTTGGGGACATCTTCACCGAGGAGAGTGTCGATGATAGATTCAAACACTTGGTTAAAATCTTTGGCTATGAGGAAGTCTTCAATATTGTGCGAAGAACTGAGCTGGTCAGAGTCGTCAAAAAATGAATAGCACAAAGACCACAGTTTTAACGCCTTGTCGTTAAAATATTTATATTTGATCTGGCGTAGCCTGATTTTGCCGTATCCGTTAAGATAGTGGCGAAACTTGGCATCACTGATTGTCTCGTAATTGCAGTTGATTTCCACGGAAAAACCGAATTGTCGGTTGATGTATTTAAGGATTGAGAAGAATATAACAAACAGTTCCTCGTCTAAATCAATCTGTTTTTTCCTGTTTACTGGGGTAAGGTACACGGGTGCCTTTCCTTGTTTTAGAGGATACTGACGAGAAACGGTTTTACGCCAGTTTACCCGGTTGTATCCCCGATGGATGTTCTTGATTTCAAACATTATGAAGTCGCGGTTTTCACGGGCAAAGCCGATAAGAGACAATATGGAATCGAGGATGGTTCCATTCTTGGTTCTTGCAGCTGCATCAACACCTACAAGAGTATGGCGACTAACGATGGAGGTGTTATGGCTCCTGTAGAACACATTGATTGCCCTGTAAATCCAGATAGCGAAATTTTGGAGAAATTTACGGTCGGCATTATCAAGTAGTAATCTGTCGAAATCCAGCAGGTCTGTCGGATTATACCGGTTAAATACCAAACCGCGGTCGGTCTCGTCAGAGCTATCGCTCTTATCTTTTGTGAGGACGACTTTAGGCAGAAAGAAAATACAGTCGTTAATCTCGGGATTGAAACAATAACCTACATAGGGGGGCCGGATTTCCCCGTTTTTATTGGGGAAATCCAGCATACGGGCAGGGACAACTTCACGCAGCCTCCGTTCCTCATAAGGAAAACCTTCAATTACTATCCTCATCGGCAGCGTCAATTGAAGATTCCGGTTGGGAAACTGAATTTAAAGGATGAGTGGCAACGTTCAGATTTCTTAGGAAAGCCTCGACGATAGCGTTGTCGACAGTATTGAAACTCTTGGTAAAGTCTCTGAAAGAATGACGCTTTCGGTCCTTGCCGTTAGGGTCGCCGTTGTCTGCAAAGTTAAAAATCGAGGTGGAGTCTTCTCCAAAGTCCTTGTAAATGTCATTCCATAGGAAAAATATTACTTTGGAAACAAAGTCGTTGGCAGAGATTGATGCTCTACTCGACTTGGGTTTCACAAACCAAAATCCCAACTGCTTGTCCTCTGACTGAGTGGTTGTGAAGATACGGGCGTTGACTTTTTTTAGAAACTCGCCCCAGTCATATGAGTAGTTATCCGTTACAATGTTTCTTGTGATGACTGAATCGCCTGATTGTGGCTCGGTTTCAATCGGCATATAAACCCAGTCCCAACGGCGTTTAAACGCCGAATCAATCGGGAAAAGCGACTGATCGGAAGTGTTCATCGTGGCGAGAATATTGAAATTAGGGGGCAAAAGCATGATTTCACCATCGCCGAGACCTGCTTTAAGGTTGTTGAGGGACGATGTCAGGTCTAATTCAGAGAAAGAATCTTTAAGAAATAGTGATAGGTCCTTGTCGGGGCGAATACTGTAATCAGAGTATCCATGTTCATTACGGTCAAGAAGTTGGAACATGTCACCAAATATCTCAGCGCAATTGCCTCGGTTGATTTCTTCAATTACAAGAAAGATGTTTTTATTGGTTACGGTATCTGTTACATGGCGTTTCCAAGCCTCGATATAGGCCTCGGTAAATGCCTGTCCTTGAAATTTGTATATAATCTCGTTGTTTTCTGTCTGTGGTTTATAGCAACCGACAAAAGATGAGTAATCGGTTTCGGGATGAAAGGTTATGCGGACTGTGGAGGTATCTTCTTGATATACCGATTTAAGATGATGGGATTTGCCAACCCCCGGTGCACCGAAGAAAATTTGCTGAATTGTTTGGGGGTAAGAAGTGTGGATGGCACCCCCTTCGGCAACCTGATTGACAAAATTTTGTTTATAGTCATGAGATTGTCTCATGGTCATCCGATTAACCACATAATATATAAATTCCGGTCGGAAGATTATACAATTGTCATTTTCAATAAGTCCGAATGATTGAGCGAGTTGTAAGCCTTTTGTGCGAACCCCTCTAAAACTCGGGTTGGAAAGGAAGTTGATATTCTTTATAAAGAAGGCTGATAAAATCCAAGTGTCAAGTGGCGCATCTTCCTCTCTGAGGTATACTCCTAAAGGTATATTCGTCCAGCCTTCTTCAATTTCAGAAAAGTCAATTCGGTTGCCAAACTGAGATTTGAACTCATCGGGTTGACGTGCTTCATCCCGTATAGATGAGAAAAGAAGGTTGATTTTTAGAATTGTGCCGACGGTATTCTTCACTACAATTTTCCATAAACATCCTGACGGATTCTCTATGGATTCCACCGACCAGTTGTTTCGGGAGAATAACTCTGTCAGGGCATTCTGTTTAAACTCCTTGTTGTTTGGTATTAACTTTGTTTTGTCATACTCGGTTGTACCATCGTTATTCACTTGTAAATGGTTTTTTGCCATGATTAGGAAAGATATTTGATTAATTGTTTGGCAATTGTTTCGGCAAGTAACGCCGGCACAGCATTCCCGACTTGTCTCCATTGGTCTTTGAAATCGCCACACAGAATGTAATTGTCGTCAAATGTCTGTATTCTCATTATTTCTTCTATCCTAAGAAATCGGTTTCTCCAATGAAATGGTCCTTGGTTGTTGGAAATACTTGCCTGAATAGTCCATGAGGGACGATTAGGGGATAGTTTTAACAGAAAAGTCCAGTATCGGGATTTCCATTTGAACACGGGATTGGGATGCCCTCTTTTTTCGGTGAAAAATAGGTAATTCTCCCCCGGAGGAATCTGAAGTAAAAGTTCATAGTCTTTGGAGCCGGGACGTTGTAGCTTTTCTTCCTCAGTAATATTGTCAAAATCTCTGAGTACTTCACCGCAAGTAACCCACGGGAGTTTGCCGTCGATATTGTCGCCGTGAGTTTCTTCGGGAAAAACAAATATTCCCAATTCTTTCTTTAGTCCGACGCAAATGAATCTTTTACGGGTCTGTGGCACGCCATAATTGGCTGCATTCACAACCCGGAAAGTAATATTATATCCTAAGCGTTCAGATGTCTCTTTAAGAAAAGCCATTGGCTCGGCATGCGTTTTGAACATGAACCCATCAACATTTTCAAAAACGAAAGCCTTGGGATTGATTTCTTCAATTGCGCGAAAATATTCGGGTACGGCAAATCCGGCCTTGGAGTCGTTAAATCCAATGGCCTTATCGGTTAGATAATGCCTTGTTTGGCTATAAGGGGGACACGGAGGCCCACCGATAACCACTTCTGTCTTATTTCGGAATTTACTAAAATTTATGTTTCTGACATCTTCACAAAGAATTTCGTCAGCAGTATTGTTTGCAACTAACGAGTCACATGCGATTTTCCAGTTATCAGTTGCGAAAATGGTATGGAATCCGGCTCTTTTAAAACCGAGATCCAAACCTCCACATCCGGAGAATAAACTAACAACGGAATATGTCATCAGATGTTTTCTAATAAACAATTAATAATTTGTTTGCCCAGCAAACAGGGTACTGCGTTGCCTATTTGTTTGTGCTGAATGCGCGGAGAACCACAAATAACATAATCGGTGGGGAAAGTCTGTATTGATGCTATCTCTTGGACACGGAGACGTCTTGAAGTCCAGTGAAAAGGCCCTTCCCAATGACCCGGTTGTGAAATAATTGTCCACGACGGTTTCAACGGATGAAGTTTCAACAGAAAAGTCCAATAGCGTTTCCCGGCTACAAAATATGGCTCTGCATATCCTCGCTTTGCCGATAGGCTAATGTAATTTGAGCCGGGTGGTACTTTTTTGAGTAAGTCGCAATACTTCCCTTCAGTAGAGTCTCCCGGAACAGCGTAAGCGTCGGAATCATATCGGCCAATCCAATCAATTACACGGGTAGATGTCGATTCAGTTGATTGCGGTTTGCTTTTTATAGGCTTTAAAGACGCAATGACAAATACCCGCTTTCTCTTTTGAGGAACACCAAAATCTGAAGCATTTACTTTCTCTACGATATAGTAATATCCCATTTCGTCAAGGGTCTCCTGAAGGTCGTATATTGCCTGAATGTTGTGTGGGTGTAAAATACTTTCAACATTTTCAAGAATAAAACCATCGGGACGAATATCATCGATAAGTTTGAGATATGTTCCAATCATGTTTCTTGGATCATCGGGACCGAGCCGCTGAGATAGCGTTTTCCAGTATCCGGCCTTTGAAAATGGCTGACACGGGGGGCCCCCGATAATGAGAAGCTTTTCCGGATTGTTCTGTTCGATGATTTTTGAGTAATCCGTAGCTTTCACATTTCGGATGTCTTCATGACGGTGTAAAGTGTGCTTGAAGAATGGGTTGTTTTTTAATGTCGCAACAGCGTCCTTATCGAAGTCGAGACTTGATATGACTTTGACCCCGGCTAACTGTGTGCCGATATCGAGACCACCGCATCCCGAAAATAGGGAAATAGCGTGTTTTTTTGACTCCAATACGGAATCAAGCAATGGCATACAGCTGTAGTTGTTATCGGTATATGGAATTATTATGCCATCGTTATTGGAGTCGAATTGGGCAAAGGTTTCCATAAGCTCCTTGTATTGGGAGCTTAAAATGTCATGGAAATTATGAAAACCAATAAACAATTCCATAGGAGGTGGTGGGACTTCTCGGTTTTTCTAATCGGTCTGAATTTCAGCATGTAATTGAAAAGTCCTGTTGTTCTTTTGTTAAAATGTTAATATTTGTGATGCCTTTGTCAGCGCGGTCGCATGATGGATTGCAAAGTTACATAATTTTTTCGACATGGCGGCAACTGGAGAGAGATGTTATTTTGTGCTGTTGTGGCATTGAAAGGTGTTGTTTCCCTCACGGGAGGGTTAAATTGGCGGGCGGGTTGTTAATAATGCTTAACGGGTTGCCGGATTAGGCGAAAATTTACTACATTTACGCTCGATAATTTCACCTTTTATTAACCTTGGATTCGGCTGGACAAGCGTTTGGCCGGAAACAGCACACATAACCCCGTTATTGCCATGGAAAAGAAAGAGAACCCCGACGTTAAATTCACAACTCCCGATTTCAATCCTGAGGATGAAATCACACCTTGCACCCCCGAGCAGGAGGCGAAGTTGTTGTCAGACGTTGCCATTCCCGATTATGATACCTGCCAGCCACAGGTTCCCGATCTTTTCCCTAATATCCACGGGGACATGCATGACGATATTTCCGATGTGTCTGATGTGCTTGAGGATGCGGTGATACACCCCCTTGTCGATGCGGAGGCTGTGATGACCCGACTTGACGAGCTGATGCAGAAGTTTGACGACCGCCTTGCCCGCGACGAGCACAAGGACGCGCTGTTTGACAAGATGTATGCCGAGCTGTCGGCCTATAAGAACGATATTTACGCCAAGCTGCTCAAGCCGTTCATCATGAGTGCTATAAGCCTTCTTGATGATACCAACGGTTTCATCACCCGCCTCGCCGAGCAGGGCGACAGTCCCGACCCGGCCAAGATGAGGCAGTTTATCAATAATCTGCCGCTCGACATCGAGGACATGCTTGAAATGAACGGCGTGGAAATCTACAGTGACGAGACACCGGTGTTCAACCCGGCCACCCAGCGAGTGGTGAAAACCATCGAGTGTGCCGAGGCTGACAATGACAAGCGCATCGTCGAGCGTCTGCGCCGTGGCTATCGGTGGAACGGAGTGATACTGCGTCCCGAAATGGTATCTATATATAAGTATAAACAGAAAGTTCAATCATAATTTTACCCCACAATTACATTATTGCATCTATGGGAAAAATATTTGGTATCGACCTTGGCACAACTTATTCCTGTATCGCCTATGTCGATGAATACGGCAAGCCCGTCACTGTCCCCAATCAGGAAAACTCTCCCGTGACCCCTTCGGTCGTGTTCTTTGAAAATGCCGAGAATTTCTCGGTAGGTCAGGTTGCCAAGGAGGCCCTTGGCTCTGACCCGGAACTCGTATGCTCGGCCGTGAAACGGCAGATGGGAACACGCGACTTCTCTTTCAGTGCCAACGGTCAGGAATACCAGCCCGAGACCGTCTCGGCCCTTATCCTTAAAAAACTCGCCAACGACGCGTCACTCGTTCTCGGCGAGGAGGTGCGCGACGTGGTCATTACCTGTCCCGCCTACTTCGGTCTCGATGCCCGCGAGGCAACCAAGAAAGCCGGCGAGATTGCAGGTCTCAACGTTCTTGCCATCCTTCAGGAACCCACCGCCGCCGCGATTTCCTACGGCATGAAGGCTGAAGGGGAGCAGACAATCATGGTTTATGACCTCGGTGGCGGAACATTTGACGTTACCATTATCTCGGTGAAACCCGGCGTTATCGAGGTTGCCGCTACCGGCGGTGACCATCATCTCGGCGGCAAGGACTGGGACGAGGTTATCACCAACTATATCGTCGACCAGTATTGCTCGGCTACAGGCGAGAGTGCCGACTCGATTCTCGAAGACAGCATCAAGCTCGGCGACCTCGAACTGAAGTCGGAAACAGCCAAGAAACAGCTTTCGCAGCGCGACGCTACCTCTATCCGTTTTGAGGGAGAGCGCGTCAACCTGTCCCGCGAGCAGTTCAACACCCTCACTGCCGGACTGCTGCAAAGCACTATCGACAAGACCCGCGACACGATGGCCGATGCCGCCAAGAAGGGCGTGACCCACGTCGACAAGATTCTTCTTGTGGGCGGCTCGACCAAGATGCCCCAGATCAAGGAACGCCTCGCGATGGAGTTCCCGACTACCCCCATCGAGGTTCACGAACCCGACGAATCGGTTGCCAAGGGTGCCGCTATCTTCGGCACAAACATCGCCGAGTGGGAAAAATTCACCAAGGGCGGTTATAAACCCGGCGAGGGTGGCGACGGCGGTCCCCGTCCCGGCGGTCCCCGCATCGGCGAAGGCCCGGCCCAGCCTATGGAAATCCGCAACGTCGTTTCCAAGAGCTACGGCATCCGTTTTGTTGATGACAACGATGTGCCTCATGTCTACAACCAGATTTTCAAGCAGGCGTCTATCCCCTTGGAAATGTCAATCGGGGCCCGCACCGTGGCCGACAACCAGTCGAAAGTGTTCATCGAACTCTTTGAAAACGACTACAAGGAGGACCAGACACCCGAAAACATCGTCCCCGACGACGACAACACCCCGCTCGTTTCCGACTACCTCCAGCCACTGCCCCCAAATCTTCCCAAGAACTCGCCCATCTCGATAATTATCAAGATTAACGGCGAAGGTTTCATGTCGATTGATGCCAAGGATGACACCGGAGGCCGCACTGTCCACATGGAAGTGCAGCTCCAGCACGTCATGACCGAGGAGATGCTCAACGAAGCCATCGGTCAGGTGCAGGGTATGCGCATGAGAGATTAAGAGGGTGTTTCACAACAACCGTTAAGATTCTCCCCCCACACACATGGATAGCGTCGCGCAACATTGCGCGACGCTGTCCCGATGCAATTAAATCCTAACTATGTCTACCTACAATATCTTTAAGGAACTTGACCTGACTCCGCCCATGCCGCGTCAGGCCGTCATTGACGCGCTCGATAAGAAAGTCACATCGCTCAACAAGTTGCGCCTGAAACGCAGCGACATCGGGCCGCGTTATGAACATTTCAAGCAGATTAAGGCTGATGTCGACCGCAATCCCGCCATTATCGACGAACACGTCGCGGCCTATGGCCGTATCGCCGAGCAGGAACGCCGCGAAAGAGAGGAACAACTGCGCCGCGACGCTGCAATCTACGTTGTCAACGGCCTCATCGAGGAAGCGCAGCTTAAAAAACTCGTTGCCGCCAATCCCGGTCTCGACGAGCAGCGCATCCTATCGATACTCGGTGCCAAGGTAAAAGGGAAGCGGTCGTTCAGCTACACGGAGGATCCCAACGTGCGCGAGACCGACCCGCTCGTGATGAAAACCGTGCGAGAGTTGCTTGAAAAGGTAGGCAAGAAAGATTTGTACCAGTGGCTGAGCCTGTCGTCCAAGGCTGACCGCGCGCAGATTTCCCGTGTGTGTGACGACCTCTACCTGCGCAGCCAGACCGAGGGGACGCTGGAGATGCGGACCACCATGTCGTCGCTTGTCGGACAGGCCAAAAGCCTTTTGCTCGACCCCGACCGGCGTGCCGGTTATGACAAGGCACTCGCCAATGCCGGACTTGCCCCTGTGCGCGAGCAGATGAAGGCTATCGCAATGGGCAGCGTGAAGGTCGTGGCCCCGTCACAGTATGACGCGCTGTTGCAGACCTGTACCCGCGCCGGCATTCCGCGCGAGCGCGCCGAGTATTACATTTATAAAGAAGCCGAAAAACTCGGCCTCACCGTCATGGAAGATGGCGGCGAGACGAAAATCTGCCGTTTCTGCGGCTCGATTAACCCTGCCGGGGCCTCGGCTTGCAAGACATGCGCTATGCCCATTGTCGTGACATGTCCCTCTTGCGGCCGTCAGAGCGACAACCACGAGGAACTGCGGTGCATGAAGTGCGGGTTTGCCATCGGCGAGATGCCTCAGGCCGAGGTCAACGTCGCCAATGCCGAGAACGCTTTGCGCTACAACAATATTGACGATGCCGCCCGCTATCTCGCCGCGGCCCGAAAGCAGTGGCCCGGCTACCGCGCCATCGCCCCGGTGGCCGAAAAAGTGGAACGTGCCCGCAATGCCGCCGCCAATGCCGTGCGCGACATCACCGCGCTCGTCAGCGACAAGAAATTCTATGCCGCCGCCGAGAGGCTGTCATCCCTCCCCGCCACTCCCGAGGACGACGCGCTCCGCTCGCGGGTGGAAAACGCCGTCACGCAGGCCGACGCGCTTGTGCGTCAGGCCGAGACCGCCCGTGACCCCAATGCCCGCCTCGAACTCTACCTGAAAGCGCTCGCCACCGCGCCCGACTGCCGTGCCGCAGCCGATAAGCTGCGCATGACCCCTCCGGCCGCTCCGGCATCGGCCACGGCTGTGGTCAGGGGGCGGAATGTCACCATCTCGTGGCCGCGCCATCAGAGTGACTTCATCAACTACCGCATCATCCGCAAGCAGGGTGCACGGCCCGTCTCGGCTACTGACGGGACTCTCGTCGGCGAGACGGCGGCATCTTCGATTGACGACACCACGGCTGTTCCCGGAACATGTTATTTCTATGCCGTCTACTCCCAGTGTGGCGACATTATATCGGTTGCCGGCGCGGTGACACCCTCTCCGGCACTCGTGGTCGCCGACATCGACCTTGACGATATTCTCGCCGTGGTCGAGGAACGGCAGATAAAATTCAGTTTCAAGCTCCCCCACGGGGCCGACGCAATCGAGCTGTTCCGCGACGGCGCGCCTGTCAAGACTGTCACCGGCACATCCTATATCGACGCGTCGCTCACCCCTGACCGCAACTACCGCTACCGTTTCGTCACCGTCTACCGCGACATAACCGGAAAGATGCTTTGCAGTCCCGGTGTGGAAATGACGCTTGCACCCACCGCGCCACCGCGCCCGGTCGAGCTGCGTCTCAATGACTTGGGTGACCGCGTCAGGCTGACATGGACACCTCCCGCCAAGGGGGCCTTGACCATCTATGTCGCCGACCGACCGTGGACCTATACCCTGAACGAGACAGTCTCAATCGACCGCATCAAGAGTCCTGCTGTTTCCTTTACGGGCAACATGGTGGAATTGCGCAAGGATTTCTGCGGGATACGCTACTATCTCCCTGTGACCGTTATCGGAAACATGGGTGTCGCAGGCCGTCCCGTCAGGGTCGACTCGATAAAGCAGCCCGAGGATGTGACAATCGACAAGAACGACAATTTTGTGAACCTGCGGTGGAAATGGGGCACGACGCCCGCCGTGCGCGCCGAGTGGCAGATTGGCGACGGCCGTCTCGTCACCCGCGACATCCGCTCGTCGTCACCCGCGCAGCTCAAAATCGACTTCCCCGCCAGTGCGGCATCCATCCGCGTGTCGCTCCGGTCACTCATCGAGACCCCTGAAGGCCCTGTCACCAGCAACCCGGTTGAAAAAACTCTCTCGCTCAAGGCAGTCAGGGTCAGTTTCTCCGACGTGCGCAGCGAGGCGAAATTCGGCGGCCTTTTCGGTCGTGACAAGTACAGCCTCACGCTCAAGTGCGATTCGATGCTGCCGTGCAGCCTCGCGTTGCTTATCGGCGAGGGAGTAATCCCGTCGGACCTTGTCAACTCGATTCCCGATTTCACCATTCCGGCCAATGTCATAACCCCCGGCACGGCGCAGAGTTTTGACTTCACCTACAGCCGCCGTGACAAGAGCCGCCCGCTTTTCTTCCGTCTCGTTGCTGCTGACCGCGCGATGGCGTCACTTCTTTCAATATCACCAGAATCACGCAAAATAAAGTAAATGAGTTCCATAGCCTGTCCCTATTGTTTCAAAAAATTCAGTCGCAGCGAGGTCCTTTTCCGCTGCACCAACACCCGCGCCCACACACCCGCGCCCGACCAGCATCTTCAAGACCACTGGGGGACTCCGCACATGGAACTCCCCGCCATCGAGCAAAGCTCGCTGATGTCGCGACTTTTCGACCGCGTACCCAAGTCGGCAAAGTGTCCCGATTGCGGCGAAAAAGCCTATAAAGTAATGTGTCCCCACTGCCACAACCTTCTTGAACGCGAGATGGTCGAGAAAAAGGGGGTGATAATCTCGATTGTCGGTGCGCGCTCAAGCGGCAAGACCAACTATATCACCGTGCTCGTCGACGAACTGATGAAAAATTGCGACTACCTCGGCAATCTCGGAATCCTCCCGTCGCCGCTGGCCGACCGTGAGGAAAACACAACCGAGCGCCGTTATATCAACGACTTCTACAACATCCTCTACCGCAAGGGGCGTGTTCAGGCCGCTACCGCCATCGAGGACCCGCGCAGCCGCATCCCGCTTATCTACAAGATTGTACAGCAAGGCAAAGACCCCCTTTTTCTCGTGCTTTACGATACGGCGGGCGAGAATTTCATGGACCCCAAGAAACTGGAGGAAAACGTTAAATATCTTGCCGTGTCTGACGCTACTATTTTCCTTCTCGACACCTTCAACGTCCCCTTTGTGCATGACCGCCTGAAAGACAAGATGAATCTTCCCGAACTGACGTCCCCCAACCAGTTCTTCGAGATATTCAACAAGGTGCGCGAGTATTTCACCGCCCGCAGTGACAAGGAGCATTTCAAGAAACCGATGGCCTTTGTCTTTACCAAGATAGACGCGATATTGCTCAACCGCGACATTTTTAATGACGCGAGTCCGGCCAATATGTCGGCCGAGCAGAACAGCGCGTTTCTCGACGGGCAAGGGGTAGACCTTGATGATCTCGAAAGCGTCCACGACGGAATGGCGGGTGTGCTTTCGGCTCAGGCGTGGAGGTGTACCAACTTTGTCAACAACGCCGCCCAGTACAGCAACCACCATTTCTTCGGAATCTCGGCCCTCGGCGATTCTCCGGTCAACCAAGAGGTGCGCAACCTGCGGCCTTATCGCGTCCTTGACCCGCTCGTGTGGGTAATGCATCAGCTAAAGTATTCATTCCCAATTAAAAAGTAAGATGAAACTCTCCTGCCAAGAAATTTATTACGCCTCCAACCAGAAGTCGGCCCTTACGGGGAACGACGGATTCGGAGTGCGCACTTTTACAGCCGGGATGGATACCGGTCTCGTGTCTTCGATTGCGTCCAAATGCCTCCCCGGCTATCAGATAAATCCCGAGCGGCAGCTCGCGCTCGAAGATATTGAGGCCGATCCCCGCGTGGTCTATAAATACCCCCCGGCCTATACCTTCAGCTCATTCAAGGGTGATGACGGCTCGACAAGGTGGATTGCGTCACGAACAGTCTACATCGCGAGTGACTACGGTTTCTTCCTTGACGGAAACGTTTATTCGCGTGTCGGTTCCAATTATTACACCCACGCGCTCGTGATGGACAGGATACCTGTCCCGTCGCTCTTTGCAGCGATGACACGGGATGGATTTTTCGTCCCCCGCGACTATTCAATGCGCCGTGACAATGCCGAACTCGCCGCGCTGCTCACAGGCGATGCCGCGCTGCTGGAGCCGCGCGGGATAGACATTCCCGACACGGTGCCACCGGTCGATCCGGCATTTGTCAATATCGTTGCCGGACTGATGCAGGCCGCCCTCAATCGCTCCACGGGGAAGACTGACGAGTTGAAAAAAATCATTGTCAAGGCACCCGCTGCCGATATCGACAAGGTTATAGGGGTATTTGCCGCGATGCCCGCGCCGATGACGGCTGACATGCGTTTCATCACCAATTTCATGAAGGGTTACGGTGTGCCCGCCGACCATGACATTATCGTGGTCAACGAGCACAACTACCTCCCCCTTTACGAAAACAACTATGTCACTGTCGACCTGATTGACGGTGCGATGAAAAATGTGGAGCCTAATCCGTTTATAACCCATGCGGTCGAGGCATACGCTGCCGGAAACACCGTGCGTGGTCGTGACATTGTGGAATTTTTCCTGAATGCCGACCACAAGTCATCGCCCGATTACACCTTCCTTTACAACCTCTTTCTCGCCGTCAATACCGATGATTCCGTCGCCGTGACCGAGATTACGCACCGGTTCCTGACAAGTGTTACCGGTGTGTCGTTGTCGGCGGCTGACCGCTCGGTGATAGATCGCAAGATGAACGAAGCTGTGAACCATGCCTTGATTTACAGCGAAAATCCGGCCGAAATCAATGGCGCGATAAATGCCGTGGCAGCCATGCGCGAGCTTGTGCCCGGAACACTTGCCCTGACCTCGGCCGCCCGCACCCGCGTCACCAAGCTCGTCATGGGGGTTCACTCCTATGCCTCCAGCCTTGTCACCCCGGCGACTGTCGATACGATTCTTGCAATCATTGCCCGCGGCGACGTGGCGTGTGACGAAGATTTTTATAACGCCATTCAGCAGCTCGATGACCCGACGTTGTGGGAAAAGCTTTTGAATTTCTACTATGGCGACACTTACCGTGACCATGCTGCCGCGATTATATCGGCCATTCTCAACTCACGCATGAACCCGGTAACCCGCGAGCAGCTGATAGGCCGTCTTTTCCCCGTCTCGACAAGTGCGCCTGTCCTTATCGAGTATATGAAGACCTATCCCGGACGCATTCCGTCACTTCCCGTCACTGTCGCAGCGGTTGCCGGAGTGTCGCGTCAGGAAATTTTCACGCAGCTCATCTCGGCAAGCATGGATGACGCGGCTGTTATTACAGCACTGAAACCGATGATTGCCAAAATGTTTAAGGACAAGATGGGCCAAGACGCGCTGCGCGGTGCCAAGGAGACGCTGAGTTTTATCGGTGGCCTCACGCCGGCCGCCATCGGGCGCCTTGGCATACTGAATGACCTGTTCGCCCCCTTCTTTCGTGAGGCAGTCAGCCGGCCCGGCCCGCAGGTGCGTGTCGTTCTTGACACGATGGCATCGTTCCCGACAATTTTCAACGACAACGACATGTCGCTGTTAAAAGGATTCATCGCGCTTTACAACGGGGAGGTTCCGCAGCATGTAGGACTCGCGTTGTTTACCACGGCGGTCCACATGCATGTCAGTGATGCTTTTTTCTCAAGCATTTATGACCGATGGTTAGACTGCGGCGGCACCAATGACGAGTTGATGGCGGTGGCATTGTCAGGCGGCAGCTGTCAGCTGGGCAACAGCTGGATAAGTACAATGGTGTGGGTGACATGGGGAAAATTTATCCAGCATCCCGCTAAGCGTGACAATCGTGTCAGTGACATCATGAACCGCCTAAACTGGCCCGACGAGGAGCGCAAGAAGTTTGCCGCCGAGTGTCCTGACAAGGAACTCTCCGGATTTGTCCTTGACAGCTGCAAAATCTCTTCGAAAATCATGCGCACATTCCGCAATATGTTTAAGAAATGAAATGATGAAACACAAGATAATTTATAGAGCTTTAACCCTCCTGCTGTCCGTCGTGGTCATGACAGCCTGCGAGAGCCGCAAGCCGGTGCGTCATTCGGCAATGAACGCCGGGTACCTCGCCGAGGCTCCGGCAGGGGAGAAGGGGGTGGAATCGATTGTCACCACCGTTGCCGGTACTGACAAAAATGCTCCCGAGATTGTCACCTCGCTGACTTTTGACTCGGAAGGGCGAATTATAAGTGAAAGCAACAACAACGGCAACCGTGCGTATGCCTACGATGAATTCGGCGTCATTTCGGCGGTCGGCGACGACATGGTCAAGGCCGAGTATAACGAGGAAGGCGACCTGACCCACATCCATTTCGGCGACACTGACAGTGAAAACCCTTCAGATGTCTATTTCACTTATGACGAGGCCGGACGCGTGACAGAGCATCTGTCCACCCGTGACACGATGAGCGTGTCGATATATTATGAATATACTTCCGAGGGACTGCCTTCGGTAAAGCAGGTGAGCTACCCGGGGATTTCATCCACAATCAATTATGATGAAAAGGGGCTTATGGCGACCCGGACCGACTTTGACCGCGATGGTAAAGAACTCAGGACAATCAACTATGCCTATACGTTTGACGACGAGGGCAACTGGATAAAGGCTGTCGGAAAGGTGAAACCCAACAAGTGGAGCCGTCCCAAGACATTTGAGACAATAACCCGCGAAATCAGCTACTATGAAGGCCCTTACATCAAAAACGAGGCTGCCGCCTCGGCCGCACCAGTGACGGTCAGTCACGCTTCAGCACCGGGTCGGAGTAGCATTGACCGCTATTTTGACGATCTGTCCTATCGGTTCAAGATGGCTCCTTACACGCTCGGCACGAGCTCTACCACGATGTTTGTCATCATGATTATCCTGACTGTCTTAGGAGCCGGTCTCGCGATATGGTACGGAGCCGCAGAGTTTGATGTCTATGATGACCTGCTCGGCGAGCCGGGAGCCAACGGCATGAAGCGCGTGTGGATGTACAACTGGCGCCCTTATCAGGCCGTCCTTTACACGATGGGGTGCATCCTCGTGGGACTTATCGCCTCGATTCTCGTCCTGCTGATTGTGGGCGGCATATTCTGGGGAATCATGTGGGTTGTCAAGGGGATACTGTGGTGTCTCTATTATCTCGGATGGATTCTCGCCATTCTCGGCGGTCTCGCCTTGTTTGGCAAGGAGCCGATGGGATGCCTTGCCCTTATCGTGGGTATATTCCTGATCGGGTGCGAAAACTGGATTGAGCGCACCGGCGAAATGCTTGTCGGATGGGGCGAGAACTTCCTTGAGTCGGCCAATTTCTTCGGTTTCGGCCTCGGACTGTTCACTAATTTCTGGGATGTCATTATTCTCATCGTCTTTGCACCCATCGCCTTGTTTGTCGCCTTCGCGCTCGTCATCATCATCTTCAACCTGTTGCTGACCGGGGCCGAGTGGGTGTTCACCAAGATTTACAGCATCAACCGCCCGTGTCCCCAATGTGGCAAACATGCCGACTATGACTATATCATCGACGGCACCCCGCATCCGGTTGCCCTGCGCCCCGGAATCTACGGCAGTTTCCACCACACCCACTATAGCCGTTTAGGTATTCCCGAATACCGCATCCCGACGATGCTGCTAAACGGCCGCGACCGTCTCGACCGCCGTTGCCGCGCATGTGGCGCGATGATTAACACGAGCGGATCCCACTCGGTGGGAACCGACGTGCACATCGGTCTCGTCGGGCATGTCGGCGTGGGTAAGACATATCTTATTTTCAGCGGTCTTAAAGAACTGATGACGGAATTTGGCGACGATATCGAACAGGTCGACAATGCCGACCGAAATCTCGATGTCGAGGTAAAGAGCAATCAGATTCACGCCCGCCGTGACATCCAGACTGACCGCCGCACCAGCTACCGTGCCGTGCAGCTGATGCTAAAGCGCAGCAATCACCTCGTGCCCTACCATCTGCATTTTTATGATGTCGCAGGCGAGCAGTTCACGACCAACACCGCGCTCAACGACGACGCGATGCGTTTCTACACCAACGTGCAGTCTATCGTCGTTGTCGTCGACCCGCTGATGATTGACACTCAGGCTCCCGGCGTTAGGGCTACGGTGCAGTTTGAACAATGGCAGAAAGAAAAGAACCCGCGCCCCATGCGCTATAACCCTGCCGAAACGTTGGCCTCGCTGAATGCCTATCTTGAAAAATATGGCCGCTCGGCGCGCAAGATTGACCTGACATTTGTCCTTGTCAAGAGCGATATGGGTTATTTCGAGGCAATGGGTTATCCCGCCAGTCCCGATTCTGACCGTATATGCGAGTTCATGAAGAAAGAACTCGGCATGACGACGCTCGTCAACACCGGCGAGATGTTCCGCTCGGTATCCTTCTACGCAACAAGTGTCTACACTGACAACCGCTCGACCCTGCGCGAGCTGTTCTTCCACCTCCTGCGCCAGCGCAAGATTAGTTGCTGATGTTATGTTAAGTCAGAAGTCAGAGTTATGAGTTATGAGGTTTATTAAGTCAGAGGGCAGAGTTATGAGTTATGAGGTTTATTAAGTCAGAAGTCAGAGTTATGAGTTATGAGGTTTAAGGCAGAAGTCAAAGTTATGAGTTATGAAGGAGAGCGTATTGAAGACTAAAAGCAGGGCATTTGCGCTGAGGATAGTCATGATGTATAAATATCTTTGCGAGGTGAAAAAGGAGTATGTAATCTCCAAGCAGGTATTGCGTAGCGGCACAAGTGTCGGCGCAAATATCGCGGAGGCATTTTATGCCCAAAGCGATGCTGATTTTATAGCCAAACTGTATATCTCACGCAAAGAGGCCGGAGAAACAATCTATTGGATAGAGCTGCTAAAAGACGCTTTATATTTAGACGGCGGTGAAGCTGACTCCATGATAGCCGACTGCGATGAACTCCTCCGATTGCTTACCTCCTCCATAAAAACAATGAAGAATAAACAACCTCGTCACTCATAACTCTGCCCTCTGACTTAAACAACCTCGTCACTCATAACTCTGCCCTCTGACTTAAACAACCTCGTCACTCATAACTCTGCCCTCTGACTTAAACAACCTCGTCACTCATAACTCTGACTTCTGACTTATTAGAACCGGTAACTGATGCCGATGGAGGGAGTCAGAGCGTGGAGGCGGTAATCGGCGATGAATTTGCCGGTGGGTTGGAAACCCATGTTCTTGATAGTGGACGAGACAAACTGTTGGGCCGGAGTGGCGTTGGGGCCGAGAGCGTCGATACCGGCGGCGGTCTGGAGCATCTTGGCACCAATCATGTCCACATATTCACACGAGGCACCGTTCTTGCCGAGTCCGGCGACATACATGAAGGCTATGTCTATAGACAATGACGGGATGGGGCGGAACGACAGGCCGACAGTCGGTTCAATCTTTGTCATGCCGGGGGTCTCGGGGTTGTAATAGTTGTTGTTGACAGGGGTGGTGTCAAGCATCATGCCCAGACGTGCATCCAGACGGTCGGCGACGGCATACTGGGCACCCAGCGAGAAACACCAAGAATTTTTATAATTCTTTTCAATATGCTGGTCATATTGGCTTGCCTGTTCTGACAGGAACTCTACATCGAGCTGCTTGTAGGCGTTCCACCCGGTCAGTCGGGCGTCAAAGGCCAAGGTAAGCGGTTTGACGGGTTTATATGACACTCCGAGTCCGAGTACCCAAGGGCAGGGCATCTCGGCCTTGAAATTGGACTGGTTTATAAGGTCGAGAGCATCCCCGAGTATAGCCTGAGCGACAGCGTTGACGGGGGTGACTTTGGCCTCTCCGGCCTTGACCTTCATGTTCATTTGCGAGCGGTAGGAAGTTCCGACGGTCCATTTCTCATCGATGTCCCACATCGCGCCAACGTTTACCCCCACTGCCACTTCGGCATTTCCGTTGAGGTTGACCGAGGCCGGGGTCGTAGAGCCGAAAGGCTGTGCATCGGCAAGGGCGGGATACATCATCTTGAACAGCGGCAGGGCCTTGTCGGCGGTCGCGGCTGAAATGAGTCCCTTGTTCAGGTTGACCGAACCCCACGAAATCATTGCCCCGGCACCGACAGATAAGTTGGGAAGGATTTTCCACGCGAGGGAGGGCTGGACGGTGAACACTTTGAGCTCGCAGCTTTGGTTGAGGACTGCCCCGGGCCAGTTGTCGGTCCAGTTGATGGAGCTGCCGTAGGGGGTGTAGAATGACACTCCGGCTTTCAGGTTGTCATATATCGAGAAGGCGGCGTGAACACCCATAGGGGTGCTGATGTCGTTGTTGGTCTCATATTCCTTGCCGTCGACAGTCGCGGTCGCCGAGGGCATGATTCCTGTCACTGAACCCGACAGGTCGAGTGTCGCGTCCATGAACCCCATACCGGCAGGGTTGAAAAACATGCTTTCCGCTCCAAGTTTAAGGGCAATACCGGTGTGGCCCATACCTATCTGTTTTGCTGATAACGAATTGACTTGGTAACCCTCGGCCATCGCGCCGAAAGCAACCGTGGTGGCCGCAGTTGCAGCCAGCATAAATTTCTTCATAAGTGAGTGATTTTTCGATGAAACAGCCGCAAAGGTAGGTACAAAACAGTCCGTCACCCAAATTTTTCAACACGTTTTAACTATTAAACTATACTGAATGTCTGATTTAGTAGTCATTCTGCCCTTTAAATTATATATAACGGCACGATTTTCAACCAATATTAACTTATTTCAACCGTAGCCTAAGATTATCCATTTATTTTAGGTAAATATCCATTTTCCATCACGGGTGAGATGGCTAAATTTGCTGTAGAATTTAGAGGTTGTTAAAAAAACTCTTAACCATTCATTACCCGATTTCTCATGAAAAAACTATTTTACACGCTGTCAGCGATTCTGATGCCTTTTGTCCCGCTGGCGGCTAAAAATTATGTTGTCAAGTCGCCCGACAAGGCTTATAAACTGACAGTTACAGCCGGGGAAGGCCCTACTGCCTATTCTGTTGATTACAAGGGCAAGACTGTGATTAATAATTCTATAATCGGTATTCAGACCGATGACAGCCGCCAGATTGGCAACGGCTCGATAACGTCGACTCAGAAGGTGTCACACAAAGGTAAGGTCGATGTGGCAGTCGGCAAAAACAAGACCCTTGATGACAACTATAACCAGCTGACACTCGTATATGACGGCGGCGATTATACACTGACACTCCGCGCCTATAATGAAGGTGTGGCCTATCAGTGGGGACTGAATTATCCCGGCGAGCTGACCGTGACCAACGAGCTTTTCGAGGCTGATTTCGGTCAGCAGCCTGTAAAAGTCTTCTTCCCTCAATGCGAGATGCGCACATGGACCGAATATGACCTGAAACGCCGGCCGCATGAAGTCAACCAAGCCTATCGCAACTTTGAGCGCGCCTATGAAATCTATGAGAGCATAGCGGCTATACCCGACAGTGCGATCAGCACGAGTCCCGCGCTGTTCTCAATTCCCGGCGGCACGACCAAGGTTGCCATAACCGAGGCCAATGTCTACGATTATCCCGGACTTTATCTGCAACCCGCAGACGGCGAGAAGATACGCGGTCACTGGGCCGGTTATCCCAAGACCGTGCTTGACGGCGACACTGCCGATGTCAATAGATATTATTCGATGCACCTTGTGGAGACGAGAGAGGATTATATTGCAAAAATCAATGGCAGGCGCTCGCTGCCGTGGCGCGTTGTCATTGCCTCGGACCGCGATGCCGACCTGCTCAACAACGAGCTTGTCTATCTTCTTGCCGACCCTTGTGAAATCGACGACACATCATGGATCGAGCCGGGCGCGAGCGCATGGGAATGGTGGCACAAGGCCGTTCTCGAAGGGGTGGATTTCCCTAACGGCAATAAGAATCTGTCACTGGAACTTTATAAATACTATGTCGACTGGGCCGCGGAGCATGGTGTCAGATACATGACGCTCGATGCCGGATGGTCAGAGAGCTATCTCGCCGAGTTGTGCCGGTATGCCGCTGGCAAGGGTGTGGGTATCTTTGTGTGGACATGGGCAAGCTGCCCGCTGGAGGCTCCGTTTGACTGGGTCAAGAAGATGAAGGCCTACGGGGTGACAGGTGCCAAAATCGACTTTTTCGAGCGCAACGACCAGATTGCCATGCGCTGGCAGCGGCAGCTCGCCCGCCGTCTTGCCGACGAAAACATGCTTGTGTTGTTCCACGGCTGCCCTGTCCCCTCGGGCCTTGGCCGGACTTTCCCCAACGTGCTCGGCTATGAAGCCAACCGCGGTCAGGAGTGCAATTTCTGGGACCGCACCATCTCGCCGCGCCACCATTGCACCTTCCCCTTCATCCGCTTGCTCGTGGGGCCGACCGACTTCACTCCCGGGTCGTTGCGTCAGGCTACCGATGCCGGTTTCAAGCCTCAGGATATTGATAACACACCTCCGATGTCGCAGGGGACGGTCGCTCAGGAGATGGCTCTATTTGTCATCCTCGACCAGTGGATTGCTACAATATGTGACTCGCCGACAGAGTATGCCAAATATCCCGCGCTTGAACGCTTCGTGACACAGGTTCCCGTGACATGGGACGAGACGCTGCCGCTCGACGGAGAAGTGGGCGAGCACATCCTCATGGCCAAGCGCAAGGGTGACCAATGGTATATCGGCGCGATGACTTCTGACTCGGCTCGTGTCTACAACGTGACGCTCGACTTCCTTCCCGCCGACACACTCTATGACGTGGAAATCATAGCCGACAGTCACGATTCCGAGGCTTATCCCCGCCATTACGGCATCTTGAAACGTACAGTCAGGCGAGGCGACACCCTCCCGCTCTCGCTCGTGAAAGCAGGCGGAGCCGTGGTAAAAATGACACCACGGGAGTGATTTGACTCGCGCATCGCTCAGGTTAAAGTGAATTACAGGCTGTTTAGAAATTTATAAAAATTTCTAAACAGCCTGTAATTTTGTCGTTGTTCTGCATCTTGAACTTATTACGAAGTGTAAACGCCCTCTTATTCTCCATTGTGGGTTTCGTCAACATCCGCACTGAATTTTGTTTAAATCACTTACTTAAAAAAACAAAAGGACAGTCTCACGACTATCCTAATGCTTCAAATACACAATTATCTATAAAACAACTATTATAAAAAACAAAATGTTTTCTGAGTGTATAACGTAAGGGGACATTGTTTTATTATCCCGTTAACATAATTTTTTTATTTTTTTTCAAGACGGGCCTTGATAGCCTCGGTTTCCTTCTCGTAACCGGGCTTTTCGAGCAGGGCAAACATGTTGCGCTTGTAGGCTTCGACACCGGGTTGGTTGAAGGGGTTTACTTCGAGAAGGTATCCGCTGATACCGCATGCCTTTTCAAAGAAGTAGATGAGCTGGCCGAGGTATTTTTCTTCCAGCGCGGGGATGGTCACGCGCATGTTGGGCACACCGCCGTCGACGTGGGCGAGGCGGGTACCGAGTTCGGCCATCTTGTTTACATGGTCTACGCGCATACCGGCGATGTAGTTGAGCCCGTCAAGATTGGCCTCGTCGGCGGGGATTTCCTTGGTGTAGCGGGATTCCTCTACCGAGAGGACTGTCTCGAAGATAGTGCGTTCGCCGTCCTGAATCCATTGCCCCATCGAGTGGAGGTCGGTCGAGTTGTCGACAGCCGCAGGGAAGATTCCTTTGTGGTCCTTTCCTTCGCTCTCACCGTAAAGCTGCTTCCACCATTCTCCGAAGAAGTGGAGCTTGGGGTTGTAGTTGACGAGGATTTCGATTTTCTTGCCTGCCTGATAGAGGGCGTTGCGGGTCTCGGCATAAAGCATCGAGGGGTTGGTGGCGGGATCGGCTGTGGCGGTGGCCTTTTCCATTTCTACAGCACCGTCGATGAGGGCGCGGATGTCAAATCCGGCAACGGCGATGGGGAGAAGACCCACGGGGGTGAGCACCGAGAAACGGCCGCCGACATTGTCGGCGATCACGAATGTCTTGTAGCCTTCTTCGGTAGCGAGTGTGCGCAGGGCGCCGCGCTTAGCGTCGGTAATGGCTACGATGCGGTTGCGCGCTTCCTCTTTGCCGAGCTGGCGTTCAAGCTGTTCCTTGAGGAGGCGGAAGGCGATGGCGGGTTCGGTAGTGGTTCCCGACTTGGAAATCACGATTATGCCGAATCGTTTGTCTTTCAGATAGTCTTGGAGTTCATAGAGGTAGTCCTCACCGATGTTCTGGCCGGCAAAGAGAACCTTGGGTTCGCCTTGAACACCGGGACGCAGCGACGAGAAACTGTCGCTGAGAGCCTCGATGACGGCTTTTGCGCCAAGGTAGCTGCCGCCGATACCGATGGCGACAACAGTGTCGCAGGTTGCACGGAGACGTTCGGCTGTGGCGATTATGTCGTCGAGGAGGGCATCGGTTGTGTCGGTGGGGAGATTGACCCAGCCGAGGAAGTCGCTGCCTTCGCCGGTTCCGTTCATGACTTTGTCAAGAGCCTCAGCACCCTTGCTGTCGAGGGCTTCCACTGCGGCGGGAGTGACGGTTGAGAACACGTCTTTAATGTCAACAGAAATTGTTTTCATTAGAATATGATTAATTTAGAATTGTCAGATGAAAGTCTCTCCGAGGGAGCGGATGGCTCGCTCGGCTTTCGCACGGCGGTAAAGGATGTCGTAGACGGCATCGAGGATGGGCATCGCCACGCCGTACTGCTTGTTTATCTCGTGGATGCACTTGGTGCCGTAGTATCCCTCGGCTGTCTGTTCCATCTCCATGCGGGCGGTGGCAACGGAGTAGCCTTTGCCGATGATGGAGCCGAAGTTGTGGTTGCGCGAGAAACGTGAGTAGGCGGTGACGAGCAGGTCACCGAGGTAGACCGAGTCGCAGATGCAACGGGGGCGGGGACACACGGCGTTGACAAACCGTTCCATCTCTCGGATGGCGTTGGATACGAGCATTGCCAGAAAATTGTCGCCTCCCTTCATGCCGTGCACTATGCCGGCGGCGATGGAGTAGACATTTTTCAGCACGGCGGCATATTCGATGCCCTCCACGTCGCTCGACGTGATGGTGCGGGTTGTCTTTCCTGCAAGTTTCTCGCTGAAACGCTCGGCATTGAAAACGTTGTGGCATCCGACTGTCAGGAAACTCGGCCGTCCGAGGGCGACTTCCTCGGCATGGCATGGGCCTGAGACAACGACAATCTTGGAGGGGTCGGTGTCAAAGTGGTGAGTCATGTAGTCAGAAATGATTTCATTGACACCGGGCACGATTCCCTTGACTGCCGAGACAATGTATTTGTCACTGATGTCTACAGTGATTTTGTCGAGGTGGGTTTTGAAATAGGGAGAGGGCATGACGAGCAGCAGCGTGTCGGCTTGGCTGCACGCATGGTTGATGTCGCTTGTAAACTCGATGCGGTCGATGTCAAATTCCACATCGGTCAGATAGGCGGGATTGTGGCGCAGACGCTTGAAATCTTCGATTCGGTCGTCACGCCGCATATACCATATAATAGAGTCACAGTTCCCGAGCAGAAGCTTGGCAAGGGCTGTCGCCCAGCTGCCGCCGCCCATGACAGCTATCTTGTTGAACATATTCATGGTTCTTCATTTATTGTTTAAGGTTCAGGGCCTGCGGCCTTGGTGGAAGTGCCGCGCGGCCTTAACCTTTCAACGTTAAAAACCTGCCTTATCCTTGTGCTGCGGCAATCCACGCGGACACTTCGTCGACCGCCGGGTTCTTGTAGCCGAGCTTGAATTTCTTGTTGATGCCGCAGAGTTCCTGATGGAGCTTGCCGGGAGCGTCGGTCGCGCCGAGCTGTTCCACGGTATAGACACCGGCCTTGTAAAGGGGAGCGACCCATTCGGCGGGTACGCCGAGGGCGGTAAATGCTTCCTCTTTGTCGCGGCGCTGTGTCTTTTCAGGGCGCATCTGCGGGAAGAAAAGCACCTCCTGAATGGTTGTCTGGCCAGTCATGAGCATGACGAGGCGGTCCATTCCGATACCCATTCCCGATGTGGGGGGCATGCCGTATTCGAGGGCGCGGATGAAGTCCTGATCGATAATCATGGCCTCGTCGTCGCCTTTCTCGCCGAGTTTCATCTGCTCGACAAAGCGTTCATACTGGTCGATGGGGTCGTTAAGCTCCGAGTAGGCGTTGGCCAGCTCCTTGCCGTTGACCATCAGCTCGAAACGCTCGGTGAGCTCGGGATTGTTGCGGTGACGCTTGGTCAGCGGCGACATCTCGATGGGATAGTCAGTGATGAAGGTGGGCTGGATGTAGAGACCTTCGCACTTTTCGCCGAAAATCTCGTCGATGAGTTTTCCCTTGCCCATAGAGTCGTCGACCTCGATGCCGAGCGAGCGAGCGGTGTCGCGAAGCTGAGCCTCGTCCATGCCGGTGATGTCGACGCCGGTGTGTTCCTTAATGGCCTCGGTCATGGTGACGCGCTTGTAGGGGGCCTTGAAGTCGATGATATTGTCGCCGACCTTGACCTGAGTGGTGCCGTTTACGTCGAGGCATATTTTTTCGAGCATTTTCTCGGTGAAGTCCATCATCCAGTTGTAGTCCTTGTAGGAAACATAGATTTCCATGCATGTGAACTCGGGGTTGTGGGTGCGGTCCATGCCCTCGTTGCGGAAGTTCTTGGAGAACTCGTAGACACCTTCAAATCCGCCCACGATGAGGCGCTTGAGGTAAAGCTCGTCGGCGATGCGCAGGTAGAGCGGGATGTCAAGCGCGTTGTGGTGGGTGATGAAGGGACGGGCTGCCGCTCCGCCGGGAATCGACTGGAGGATGGGGGTCTCGACCTCCATGTAGCCTGCCGAGTTGAAATATTCGCGCATCGAGTTGTAGACCTTGTTGCGCTTGATGAAAATATCCTTTACGCCGTCGTTGACCACGAGGTCGACATAGCGGCGGCGGTAACGCAGCTCGGGGTCGTCAAAAGCGTCGTAGGTCACGCCTTCTTTCACCTTGACGATGGGGAGGGGGCGCAACGACTTGCTCAGGACGGTCAGCGAGCGGGCGTGAACCGATATTTCGCCTGTCTGGGTGCGGAACACATAGCCCTCTACACCGACGAAGTCGCCGATGTCGAGCAGTTTTTTGAACACAACGTTGTAGAGATCCTTGTCTTCGCCGGGACACAGGTCGTCACGCGAGATGTAGACCTGAATGCGGCCGCGCGAATCCTGCAACTCCATGAAAGAAGCCTTGCCCATGATGCGGCGGCTCATAATTCGTCCGGCCACAGACACTTCGCGCTGTGGGGCATCGTCGACAAATGTCGATTTGATTTCGTCGGCATAACCGGTTACGGGAAATTCGGCTGCGGGATATGGGTCGATGCCTCGGCGGCGCATTTCGTCAAGACTTCCGCGACGCACTATCTCTTGTTCGCTTAGTTCAAGTATATTCATAACTCTTTAAGTAGGGTGCTATTTACAATTGTGTGCAAAAATACGCAAAATCTCCCTTACCCTATATAAAAATTGTGCAAAACTTTGTTGAAAACCCGGTTACGCCCCGTTTTTTGTCAGGATTTGGTGACTCCGGCTAATCTGTGTCGCACTTTTTTATAGATTGCGGACGGATATTTTTCCTTTTTATGTAATTTTGCAACAAAATTCTTAGACTATGCTATCGGTTACTTCCCATGTCAGGTTCATCGGTGTTGACGATGACAATCTTGATCTTTTTGAGAGCCAGTATCCCCTTGTGAAGGGTGTTTCCTATAATTCTTATCTGATTGACGATGAAAGTGTCGCGGTTGTAGATGCTGTCGATGTGCGCCGGTGTTCCGACTGGCTTGCCAATCTGTCAGAGGCATTGGGCGACCGCCGTCCCGATTATCTGATTGTGCAGCATGTCGAGCCTGACCACTCGGGAAGTGTCGCGGCTGTTTTGGCGCGTTACCCCGGGATGAAAGTCGTGGCCACGGCCAAGGCAGTCGAGATGCTCGGTAATTTCTTTGAGGGGGCCGACATCGCGGGCCGCTCGGTGACGGTCAAGGATGGCGACACGCTGTCGCTGGGCCGCGCCACTCTGAAATTTTTCACCGCGCCGATGGTTCACTGGCCCGAGGTGATGATGACGCTTGACGAGGCTGACGGCGTGTTGTTTTCGGCGGATGCCTTCGGGACATTTGCCATGCCGTCGTCAACTGAACCGTGGGATGATGAGGCGAGGCGTTACTATTGCAACATCGTCGGGAAATATGGCAGCAATGTCAAGGCTGTTATGAAAAAGCTGGCCGGACAGCCGTTCAATATCGTCGCCCCGCTCCACGGCCCCGTGCTGAAAGAAAATCTCGTCCATTACTGGCTGCTCTATGAAAAGTGGAGCAATTACGAGCCTGAGACACGCGGCGTGCTGGTGGCCTACGCGTCGGTCTACGGCGGCACGGCCGAGGCGGCCCGGCGACTTGCCGTGATGCTGCGCGAGGAGGGCGCGGGCGATGTCGTGCTGATGGACCTGTGCCGTCACGATGTCTCTTATGCCGTGGCCGAGGCGTTCCGCCTGAGCGGTCTCGCGCTGTGCAGTGTGACCTATGACGCGTCGCTTTTCCCCGCCATGCATGATTTCCTGCACCACTTGCAGATGAAGAATATGCGCAACCGCACTGTCGGATTCGTCGAGAACGGCTCGTGGGCTCCTGTCGCGGGCCGACTGATGGCCGACATGCTTTCCAAGATGAAAGACATGACCGTCGTGGAACCTAAGGTGACAATCCGCAGCCGCTTGCACGACGGCGACCTTCCCGCCCTGCGCGAGCTCGCCAAAGCGTTGGCAAATAACAAATAACAGATAACAAATAACAGATAACACATCGGCTCCGCGGCATCAACTGTCGCGGGGCCGTGGTCTTATCGTTTTAATTTAAACGCCCTCTCAGAATTCGCTGAAGGCGAGGGGGAGGGTTGAGGCTACCGAGGGGAGGATGTAGATGTCGTTGCGTCCGACGAGGATGACCTTGACATTTTTACCGGCGAGGGTCTCGTATTCGAGCAGAGCCTGCCGACACGCGCCGCAGGGGGCGACGGGGTTGGCGATTTCGAGACCGTCGGTTCCGCGGGCGGCTATAGCGATTGTCTCAAACGTGGCCTCGGGATAACGGGCGTGGGCATAGTAGCAGGCCGTGCGCTCGGCGCATGTCCCCGATGGGAAGGCGGCGTTTTCCTGATTGGCCCCGGTGACTGTTTCGCCGTTTGACAGCAGGATTGCGGCTCCGACGCTGAATTTGCTGTAAGGGGCATAGGATTGGTGGGTTGCCTCGCGCGCGAGGTCGACAAGTCGGCGGTCTTCGGGTGACAGTTCGTCGTAGCTTGCCACGGTCACGGGAACAGTAATGTCAAGTCGTTTCATGATTCGGTCATTTTTTTGTATAAGTTCTCGCATCCGTTCTGCAACAGGTCGAGAACGAGTTCAAAACCTTCGCTCCCTTCATAGTAGGGGTCGGGGATGTAGCTGTAGCGCATTCCGGGGTCGAGAAACTCGGCCATGCGGTGGATTTTCTTTTCGGCCTCGACTGTCGGGGCGATGGCCCGGAGATTGCTGATGTTGCTGTCGTCCATCCCGATTATCATGTCGAAACGGTCAAAGTCACTTTCCGACACTCGTCGGCAGGTGTGGACGAGGTTGATGCCGCGCTCGCGGGCGTGAACCCGCATACGGCGGTCGGGCTGGTCGCCTATGTGGTATCCCCCTGTCCCGGCCGAGTCGATTTCCCAGTCGTCACAGTCGGGTTTGCCGGCGACGATGGCGCGCATGATGCCTTCGGCCGCCGGGGAGCGGCAGATGTTTCCGAGGCACACGAAAAGTATCTTGTGTTTCTTATGCTTCATGAGGTTAAAACGTTTATTCTACCGGCTTTGTTGCCATGTAGACGGTGCAGGTTCCGAAAGTCATGGGGTGGAAGGTGGTGTCGGTGAATCCGGCCTCGCGCATGATGGCGAGCATCGCGTCGCCCTGAGGCACGGCGGCGATTGACTCGGGAAGGTAGCTGTAGGCGCGGGTGTCTTTCGAGACCATGCGGCCCACCGCCGGGATGATGTGGCGGCTGTATAGATTGTAGAGGGGACGGATTACCGGGGAGGCGGGGGTTGACAGCTCGATTATGCACACCGTGCCGCCCGGAGTCAGCACGCGGAACATCTCGCGGTAACCCGCAAGGAGGTTCTCGAAGTTGCGCACTCCGTAGGCCGCCGTGACGCAGTCAAACGAGCGGTCGGTAAACGGCAGGTTCAGGCAGTCGCCCGGCTGTAGCGAGACAACGTCGGCCAGTCCCTCATCTTTGATTTTGCGCCGCCCGATTTCAATCATTCCCTCCGAGAGGTCCACGCCGGTGACGCTGACCGGGTCGAGCCGCCTCGCCATCAGGATGGCAAGGTCGCCGGTGCCGGTGGCAATGTCGAGAATCCGGTCATGGGGGCGCGAAGCAAGCCGCGCGACGGCGCGTCGCCTCCACCACTTGTCGATGCCGAATGTCATCGCGCGGTTCATGAAGTCATAGGCCGGGGCGATGCTGTCAAACATCTCTTTGACCTGTGCCCCCTTGGCCCGCTCGTTGTCGTAAGGGTTAATCTCGGTACAATCCATTTATTACAGATTATAGTGGCGTCGCGCTATGGCACAATGTCACTAACTTAACGCCGCTGTCCATCGTCAGCGGCAGAGCCGCCGATTACGCGGCATGGCCGCGTGTCAACGTTAGCCACATGCAACCGCGCCTTTAGGTGCGGGCAGCGTGTGGTCAATAGCGCATATCTGATTTTACGGCGGCATAGCTGCCGGTCTTGACGGGGAATGACCGGCTACGCTGTAGCCGATTCCTGACAGAAACCGCTAAAAACACAAGCGGCGCGCACCTAAAGGCGCGCTTGCATGGGCCTAACGTTAAGGCGCGGCTACACCGCGCAATCGGCGGCGATGCCGCACCTGTTGGCGATGTTGTGACCCGCAGAGGGCGTGGTGACCGATTTATCCATGCAATTATACCGTTAAGTCAGTGACATTGCGCTATGGCACGACGCTAATATATAATATTATGTTGTTTATTTCAGATTCTGGAGGCAGTCAAGCACGTTCTTGGCGATGCGGTCGGTCAGGTCGTTTTCGGGAGCCTTGACAAATTTGTTACCGGTGATGTGCTCATACAGTTCGATGTAGCGTTCCGACACTTCCTCGCAGAACTCGGGGGTCATCTCGGGAACGGTCTGGCCCGGCTTGCCCATGAAGTCGTGGGCCATGAGCCACTCGCGCACAAATTCCTTTGACAGCTGACGCTGGGGTTCTCCTGCGGCGAGACGCTCCTCGTACCCGTCGGCATAGAAGTAGCGCGACGAGTCGGGGGTGTGGATTTCGTCAATCAGGATGACCTTGCCGTCACGCTTGCCAAATTCATACTTGGTGTCGACGAGGATGAGGCCCTTTTCGGCAGCCATCTCGCTGCCGCGTTTAAACAGGGCGCGGGTATAGGCCGCCATTGTGTCAAATTCTTCGGCGGTCACGATGCCCTGTGCGATGGCCTCCTCGCGGGAGATGTCTTCGTCATGTCCGGCATCGGCCTTGGTGGTGGGGGTGATGATAGGCTCGGGGAAACGCTCGTTTTCACGCATGCCCTCGGGAAGTTTCACGCCGCAGATTTCACGCACACCGTTTTTGTAGGCACGCCACGCGCTCCCTGCGAGATAGCCTCGGATAATCATTTCGAGACGCAGGCCCTCGCAGCGGTATCCGACTGTCACCATCGGGTCGGGAACAGCAAGTTTCCAGTTGGGGACGATGTCGGCGGTAGCGTCAAGAAAGGTTGCCGCAATCTGGTTGAGAGCCTGTCCCTTGTAGGGGATTCCCTCGGGGAGGATAACGTCAAATGCCGAGATGCGGTCGGTTGCTATCATGACGAGAATGTCGTCGTTGATGGTATAGACATCGCGCACTTTGCCATGATAAACAGCAGTCTGTCCCGGGAAATTGAAATCGGTGTGAACCAAAGTTGTTGCCATAATTCAGAGATATTAAATATATGGTGCAAAGATACAACTAATTCCCCTAAAATCGGCTATCAGGCGGCAAGAATCGCTACCGCAGTCTCTCCGGGGCGGCGGCATGGGCTGGCGGGATGTGGAATTTTGCTACATTATGGCGCGGTTTTGTGTGCGTGTGTGGTGTTTGTGCGGATATTTGTGTATTATTGCTTGAAAAACTTGATAAAAACTTTAAAAAGTATTTGGAGGTAAGAAATAATATTAATACATTTGCGAAAATTCTAAGGCTAAAAAGATAACATTTGTAAATTTCATTGCTTCAAAAACGACAATAGTAAACTCATCATCGCTGTTCATTCTCCATCTTTCTTCAAAATTCAGACGATTTAGAGACTCCCCGTTGCGGTTAAAGGGAAATCTGCCGCAGTCGGTGAGTAACGAAAAGATTTCCCGGCAATTATAGTAATGAGAAAACTTTTATCCCAATGTGTCGGTGCCACGCTGGCCTTGACAATGGCCGTTCCGGTGGCTGTTGCAGCTCCGCTCGCCCGTAAACATTCGCAATTTTCCGGCGAGCAGGTTGAGATTTCGACAATCAAAGCCAAACCGTCTGCGTCAAAGGCCAAGGCGAAGATGCCGACTGCTAAAAAATCGAACTCCGGCTTTCTCAGGCACGCTCTGACTTCCGCTCCGCGGCTGAATTTCATCAAGAAACGCGGCAACTCGCCCCGTCTTCTTGCACCATCTTCGCCGGTTGCGCTGAATGCCTGTGTGATATACTCCGACGACTGGGGTAACACGCCTGTATATGGTATGTATTCCGTGCCACAGGCTGCGGGCGAGACCTTTGAAATGATACAGCCCGAAGTCAACGCCTCCTATGGGGGTGTCGAGATTGACGGGAGGTATTATTCAATAGAATATTTTGATTATGGATTTTTTGCGTTCAGTAGTGTGACGGTCTATGACACGGAGACATGGGAATCTATTGACTTTGTCGATGTCGAAATGGGAATGCTGGCTCTCGACCTGGCAGCGGATCCCGAGACCGGTCTTGCCTACGGATGTTTCAAAAATGATACGGATAATGGTTTTGTCTTCGGGTATGCCGATTTCTCTACCATGACCCGTACCGCGATATGCGATACTGAGCCGTTGAGCGGTATCGCTATCGACAATGACGGTACCGTCTATGCCGTCAATGATGTCGGCAATCTTTACACGATAGACAAGACGACCGGTGAAAAAACGTTGGTCGGCAACACGGGTCTTAAAAACAAGTACAGGACATCTGCGACTATCGATCCCAAGTCGGGCACTCTTTATTACGCGACAAGCACCGATGACGGCGGGTCACTTTACACTATTGACAAGGCAACCGCCGAGGCCGTGCTGGTAGTGGATTTCCCCTTCGGTGAAGAAATCAGCGGCATGTATGTCGCCAAGCCGCTCGCCGAGAATAACGCGCCGGATGCTCCCACCGGCCTGTCGGCTGACTTTGTCGATGGCTCATTGAGCGGGAAGATTAATTTCAAGGCTCCGTCGACACTCTTTGACGGCGGCACCGCACAGGGTGCGCTGACCTACTCGATCAAAGTTGCCGGGGCGGAAATCGCCTCGGGCGAGACCGAGTTTGGCGCCGAGGTTTCGGCCGATGTCACTGTCGCCGCTCCGGGTGAATATGAGTTTACAGTGACGGTTTCCAACGGTGTGGGTGACAGTCCCAAGGCCAAGGTGAAACTTTTTGTTGGAACTGACTTCCCCGAGTCACCGTTTGTAAACGCTGTGTTTGCCGACGGTAAAATCACCGTGTCATGGACTCCCGTGACCGAGAGTGTCAACGGCGGCTACATAGATGTCGATAACATCACCTATACAGTCAAGCGATTCCCCGACGCGGTTGAAATCGCCGCCGACATTGCCGCTACGTCGGTTGTCGACGAGGTCGAGGTAACCGACGGGCTTGTTTCATACACCTATTCCGTTACCGCCAAGAGCGGCGAAATGGTATCGGACCGCGGCTTGTCCAACAATGTTGTCGTGGGTAACATCGTGCCGCCTTATTCCGAGTCGTTTGACAGCGAAGCCGGATTCTCTACATTCACCGTGCTTGACAAGAATCTTGACAACCGCACATGGGCCTATAACTCGGACAAGGGTGCCGCCTGCTATATCTATTCAGTTCCCAACAATGGCGACGACTGGCTCATCACCGCTCCGCTCAAGCTCGAAGGCGGCAAGCAGTACAGATTGTCGTTCACGACTTTTACCAATGAGCAGCATCCCGAGCGCATAGAGGTCGCTTTGGGCAAGTCTCCGACAGCCGAGGCAATGACCGAGATTCTTATTCCTTCTACCGAGCTGAGCCATACTGTCACGCAGGCCAACCCTATGAATCTAAAGGCAGTAATCATTCCTGAAAGTGACGGGCTCTATTATATAGGCTTCCACGCTATAAGCGATGCCGACTGCTTCTATCTCTTTGTTGACGATATCGTTGTTTCGGCAGGCTTGGACACTTCGGCACCCGCCGCAGTTTCTGATTTTAAAGTCGTGCCGGGCGATGAAGGCGCTCTTAAAGCCGCAATCTCGTTCAAGGCTCCCTCCAATGACATTGCCGGACAGGCCCTTGAGTCTATCGACAAAATCGAACTGTCGCGCGACGGCGAGGTCATCAAGACATTTGACAATCCCGCTCCCGGAGCCGAATTTAGCTTTGACGACAATGCCGTTTCTGAAACTGGTTACCATCTCTACAGCGTCGTCGCCTATAATCAGAGCGGCGCGGGCAATGTCGCGGAAGCAAAGGTTTTCATCGGTGTCAACTATGCCGCGCCTATTGAAACCGTCAACGCTGTCGAGACTGACAACTATGGCGAAGTGACCATTTCGTGGACTCCTGTTACCACTGACATCGACGGGAATCCCCTCTCCCCGTCCCAAGTGACCTATGACATCTATCTGTTCTCAGGTTATAGCCGCACTCTTGTCAAGAGCGGTATAACCGAGTGTGAGTATACCTATCAGGCCGTTCCCGCCGACGGTGAACAGGACTTTTTCCAGTGGCTCGTGTTCCCGATGACTGCGGCCGGTGAGTATGAAGGCCAGATTTCGCCGATGATTGCCGCAGGCAAGCCTTATGTCTGTCCGTTCTCGGAGTCTTTTGCCAACATGGAGCCCGCGTCGGTCTGGGCGATTAACAGCAATGGCGGCAGCGAAATCGGACTGGGAGACGGCAGTATCGGCGTTGACCCGCAGGACAATGACGGTGGTTTCCTCATGTTCTACGGTCAATATGCCGAGATGTATGCCGAAGTTATGTCGGGCAAAATCCTTGTTTCAGGCGATGCTCCGCTCGTGGCGTTCCATACCTTTATATTGGAAAACGACATGAATGAAATTGCAGTCTATGTCAGCGACGGAAATGAGAAGTCGTTGGTAAAGAATGTCGTTGTCAGCGAGCTGGGCGCTTCTAACCGGTGGGCCCGTGTGATCGTTCCGCTTGACGCATACGTCGGCAAGCAGATCTCAGTGAATTTTGTCGTTACCGTCAAGAGCAATGCCTACACCTTGATTGACAATATCTATGTGGGCAGTCTGCCTGCCAGGGATGTCGCGGTGACCTCAATCTCGGCTCCTGCCAAGGCCAAGGTCGGAGGCTCGTTTAACGTCGCGGTCAGAGTGGACAACCTCGGTCTTGAGGCTGCATCGGGATATACGGTCGACCTTTTCCGCAATGATGAGAAAGTGGCATCGGAAGATGGTATCGCTCTTGAAGGCGGCGAGTCAGGCGTGATTTTGTTCCGGCAGTCCATTCCTGTTGTCAGCGAGGAGAAATATGACTACCATGCAGTTGTGAATTTCACCGATGAGAATCCCGACAATAATACCGGGGCGGCTGTCAGTGTCGCTGTCGAGCAACCCTCTTACCCGACCGTTGAAAATCTTTCAGCCGAAGAAACTGCTGACGGCGTTATGCTCGCTTGGGAAGAACCCGAATACTCGGTTTCGGCCGGCGGAGTGGTGACAGAGGACTTTGAAGACGGTGAAGCGTTTGCACATGAATTTGGCGACTGGACTTTTGTAGATATGGACAATTCGGCTGTCGGAGGTTTTGCGGATGCTACTCTTCCCGGAATCGTAGGCGGTACTGATAAAGTCGCATTCTTCCTCTTTGACTCGTCACTGCCTCAGTTCAATGAGTCTTTTGCAGCCGTTTCAGGCACCAAGTATCTTGCATCGCTGTTCCGTTCTGACGACGGCCGGGTTGACGACTGGGCAATCTCGCCGAAACTCTCGGGTGACGCGCAGACCGTCTCGTTCATGGCGCGCAGCTACAGCGGTGATTATCCCGAAGCGATAGAAGTGCTCTACTCGACTGGCGGCAAGGAAATTTCAGAATTCGTTTCTGTAAAGACTCTCAATCCGGTTCCTGCCGCTTGGACCGAAGTCACTGCCGACCTTCCCGAGGGTGCGACATATTTCGCAATCCGCTCCATTGCGTCGGGTGCGTTTATGTTGATGATTGATGATGTGACATTCATCCCGGCACCCCTTGAACTGTCACTGGCCGGATATAATGTATATCGTGACGGCGTGAAGATTAACGACGCTGTTGTGGAAGAGCCGTGTTTTATCGATGCTGAAGCTGCTGAGGGACAACATGTGTATCATGTGACCGCAGTCTATGACAAGGGCGAGTCGGCTCCCGTCGGTGTTGCAGTCTCCATGAGCGGAGTTGCCGACATCGTTGCCGGCGGAGTTTCGATTGATGTCATTGACGGGTCGATTGTGGTTGCCGGAGCCGATGGAAAGCCTGTGGCTGTCTATGCCGTTGACGGCAAGACCATTTTCTCGTCGGTCGGCGAAGCCAAGACCGTGATTCACGTTTCGGGAGGTATATATGTTGTCAAGGCTGCAACAACCGTCAAGAAAGTTATTGTCAAGTAAAATCTGATTTTCAGAGTCCTTTAAAATGGCCGCCTTCCGGAAACGGAAGGCGGCTTTTTGTTTGGGTGTGGGCGGCTGTAAAAGAATTTTGATGTCAAAATTAGACGATTTGTGGAATAATGTTTGGAGTTGGTCGATATAATCCATATATTTGCAATTCCAAGTGCGCAATCAGTTCAATAACACATTTATGCTTAAATTACCATCAGCTATTTTCAATGTTGCAGTCGCGGTTGCGATTGCACTTCCTGCCGGTGCGTCAGAACTTCAGGCAAGGAAAGTGACACACTCCGATGCCCCGGCGGCATCAGTCTTGCAAAAGGCATCGTCCAAATCCAACCCTACTGCTTTTCCTCGCCGCCGCGCCGGTCGAGGCGGCACTATGCCGTTCAGCCACTATATAACAGGTGCCGCGGCGGCCAATTTTTTCAAAGCCGCGCCATCCCTTGACACCGAGGCCGGCGGAGCGGTTGATCTCAGGGCTTCTATCGTCTACAGCCGCGATGGATTGACGGGCGGTCTGTACAAGATTCCGACATCTTCTGTCGGGAGTTTTGAGCTTGTGGCCGACGGTATAGAATCCAATTATGGCGGTGTGGTTGTCGACGGTGTTTATTATGCTACCGTCTATGACGATGTAAAAGACACTGTCCGGGTTATATCTTATGACACCGAGACATGGACGGAAATTGACAAGCGCGAGGCCGCAGTCACTTTTATGGCGTTTGACTCGTCGGCCGATCCGGTCACAGGGCGCGTCTACGGGTGTTTTTATAATGACGGGGTAGACGGTTTTGTGTTTGGATACGCCGATTATGAGACGCTTGAACGCGTTGCCATCGCCCCGCTGCCCGAAGCTCTTTACGGTGTCGCGGTCGATGCCGACGGGACTGTCTACGGAATCAACCGCGCAGGTGTCCTTTTCACAATCGACACCACGACCGGCTCGTTGACCAAGGTTGGCAACAGCGGTGCCGCGACCTATTATCAGACTTCGGCAGCCATCGACCCCGCGAGCGGGCGGCTGTATTATGCCGTCAGCGACGTGGGGGTAGGAGCGTTGTATGAGATAGACAAGGCAACCGCTCGCGGCACGCTGCTGACGACCTTTCCGGGCGAGGAGGAGCTGTGTGGCCTTTATGTGCAGCCCGCGGCCGCCCAACAGGATGCCCCTGCAGCAGTCAGTGACCTGAAAGTGGCTTTTGACGGCGCGTCGCTGTCAGGCTCGGTCAGCTTTAAGGCTCCGACAACCTATTTCAACGGCACGGCGGCCTCGGGTGAGCTGGACTATGAGATAAAAGTCGATAACGAGACTGTCGCGCGAGGTGTGACCGAGTTTGGCGCGGCTGTGTCAGAATCAGTCACCCTACCGCGAGACGGGGAATATCAGGTAGCCGTGACAGTCTCCAACTCAGTCGGCACGAGTCCCGCTGCCAAGACAGTCGTCTATGCCGGACACGACGCGCCGGTCGCTCCCGAGGTCGAGGCGCGGTATGCCGACGGCAGTTTCACCGTTACATGGAATCCCGTCACGGCAGGCATACACGGCGGGTATGTCGATGCCGGGTCAATCTGTTATGACGTGACCCGCTATCCCGATGAGGCCGTTGTGGCCCGCGGGGTAAAAGAGACAACCATCGTCGATGCCGTTGCCGAGCCTGTGGAATTTACTGTCTACCGTTATGCCGTCGTCGCGCGTAACGTGGCGGCGGTCTCGGAGTCCGGATTTTCCGGCCCGATTGCCCTCGGCGCGGTCACTCCGCCATTTGCCGAAAGTTTTGACACTGAAGAATCGATGGGGAAATTCACGGTAATAGACAGTAATTACGACGGCAAGACATGGCGATATGACGAGGAACATCATGCCGCAAGGGCCGACTACAACGAGGACCTTGAAATGAATGACTGGCTTGTCATCCCTCCCGTCAGGATGGAAGGAGGCAGGATGTACCGCATCAGTTTCAGAGCCTACGGTGTCAGTGCCGATTATTCCGAAACGATAGAGGTGAAATGGGGCAATTCTTCCTCGGTGGAAAGTATGACCCGAGTTCTTGTCGAGCCTACCGTCGTGGCTACGGGCCCGGCATTTCCGATGTTGATTGAGAAAATACTGACCCCCGATGCCGACGGTGTCTATTACTTCGGATTCCACGGCATGAGCGAGGTTGACAGGTATAATCTTTTTGTGGATGATATAACCGTTTCGGCACCGCTGTCAGAGGATGCTCCCGAGGGTGTCGCCGATTTCAATGTAACCCCCGATGCCGGCGGGGCGTTAGCCGCCACTGTCTCTTTTGTCGTTCCCGACAAGACAATCGGCGGCTCACCTCTCGCCGCGATTGACCGTGTAGAGGTTTCGCGTGACGGGGACGTGATAAAAGTGTGTAAGCCTGTCTCTCCGGGCGAGGCCGTCAGCTTTGTCGATAACTCGGTTTCGGCCAACGGTGTTCACTCGTGGGAGGCTGTGGTATATAATGCCGGGGGGCATAGCAATACTGCCAAGGCCGAGGCTTTTGTCGGTGTCGGTCTTGCAGGGAAGATTACGGAGGTTTCGGCATCCGAGACCGCAGGCCCCGGCGAGGTGGCCCTGTCATGGACTGCCCCCGAAACCGACATCAACGGCCGCCCGCTGAATCCCGACTTGGTTTCATATAACATCTACTTGATGGAGAATTATTACACCAAGGTGCTTGTAAAGAGTGGAGTTGCCGCCACTACCTATACCTATCAGGCACTACCCGCCGACGCGTCCCAGCAGTTCTTATACTGGGTTGTATTCCCTGTGACATCGGCAGGCGAGGGCGACGGGACGGCATCCAATATGATTCCTGTCGGCCGGCCTGACAGCTGTCCTTTCACTGAGTCGTTTGCCGACAAGTCGCTCGTCCACCCGATGGCTTTCAACGGTGACGACGAGGTGTCGTGGGGACTTTATGGTGACACGTCTCTCGACGACGTGGCATCCAAGGACGGCGATAACGGTTATGCAATGATGTATGGCAGTGATCTGGGGATGAGTGCGTCACTGATAACTGCCAAAATCAAGATTTCGGAAACGACACCTGCCGTTGTGTTCTATACCTATAATATAGCCGCCGATGACAACAACAAGATAGAAGTGTCGGTCATCAGCGAAGGTGTTTCCAAGGTGTCGGTCAATGTGGTTGTCAACAAGACAGGGCCGGCGGGAATGTGGAACCGCGTGGTCGTCCCGCTGACTCAGTATGCGGGCAAGACAGTGCAGCTGTCGTTGCGCGGCATTATCAATTCCTACGCATTTATCCTTGTTGACGACCTGTTTGTCGGTGACATACCGGCCTGTGACTTGGCTGTCACGACTCTTTCGGCTCCGGCCAAGGTGCGCCCCGGTCAGGAGTTCAGAGTAAGGGTAAAAGTTGAGAACCGTGGCATAAATATCGCCGAGGGTTACGAGGTCGAGCTCTATGAAAATGAGGAAAAAGTGGCCACTAAGACAGGTGCAAGGCTTGCGGCAGGCGCTTCGGAAGTAGTGGAATTCGAGCAGGTGCTTTCCATCGCATCCGATATGAAAAACGAGTATTATGCCGTTGTCAGCTACGATGCCGACGGGGATGCGGCCAACAACCGCAGCGAGAATGCTGTCGTGACGCTCATGTTGCGCAACTATCCCGCTGTGGGGAGTCTTGCCGGAGAACCGACCGGTGACGGAATCGTGCTGTCGTGGTCGGAACCCGACATGTCTGACATCCGACCCGAGGTTGTCGTGGAAGATTTTGAAGAAGCCGGGTCGTTTGCCACCTCCTATGGCGACTGGACTTTCCTCGACATTGACGGCGATGAGGTCGGTGGTTTTGACGGTATTGATATTCCCTGCCTGAACGTCGGGAAAGATCCGGCCACGTTCTTCGTGTTTGACGCGTCACTGCCACAGTTCAATCAGGCTTTTGCGGCCAAATCGGGCGACAAATATCTCGCCTCGGTGTTCAACTACGATACTACCCCTGTCGATGACTGGGCCATATCCCCCTTGCTGACCGGCGAGGCGCAGACAGTGTCGTTCTTTGCCAAGAGTTACAGTGCCGCCTATCCCGAGAGTATGGAGATTCTTTACTCGACCGGCAGCCTTGACCCCGTTGACTTTATTGTTGTCAAGAATGTCGGGGAGGTCATCGGGAGATGGACCGAATATGAGGCCGAGCTGCCTGCGGGGGCGAAATATTTTGCCATCCGCAGTTATGCCGCCGACGCTTTCATGCTGATGATTGACGATGTGACCTTCACGCCCGAGCCGGGCGAACTTTCACTGATGGGTTACAACATCTATCGCGACGGGGTCAGGATAAATGACACCCCTGTCGAGGAACCGTCGTTTGCCGATTCCGGTGTTGCTGACGGCGAACATCTCTACCATGTTACCGCCGTGTATGACAAAGGGGAGTCAAAACCCGTCAGCGTCTCGGTTGCCAAGAGCGGCATCCCGGCAGTAGGAGCATCGGCAGTGACAGTTTCGGTAGTCGACAGGTCGATTGTTGTCACCGGGGCTGAGGGACATCCCGTGGCAGTCTACGCGGTTGACGGCAAAACTGTCTACAGCTCTGCCGGTCAGGCCCGGACAGTCATTCCCGTTCAGCCGGGTATCTACATCGTCAAGGCCGCGACAACAGTCGGGAAAGTGATTGTGAAGTAACTCTACCAATTAGACTAATTGGACTAATAGGACTAATTAGTCTAACTGGACACAAAAAAATCAGGAAGACCATCGATGGTCTTCCTGATTTTTTTGTTATCGGGTAGCTGACCGGTTACTTGCCGGGAGTAACATCCTTGGCTTCAACCTCGAAGACGAGAGTTGCCATAGGGCCAATCTTGCCGTCGGGAGTTCCGTTGGCTCCATAGGCGAGGTTGCCGGGGATGTAGAAGATGTACTTGGCACCCTTGTTCATCATGCCGAGACCTTCACCGAAACCGGCGATAACCTGATTGGGCGAGAATGTGGCGTTGTCGTTTTCGTCAAATACTGTTCCGTCGATAAGAGTACCCTTGTAGGCAACCTGAGCGCGGCCGGTCTTGCCTACGGGTTCGCCTTCGCCTTCCTTAACGACCTTGTAGGAAAGACCACTTTCGGTAGTCTTGATTTCGGGATCTTTAGCCTTGAGGTCCTTTACGAAGTCGGCGCCTTTCTTGACGTTTTCCTTTGCTTCGGGAGTTTCCTCCTTTGCCTTTTCGGCAGCAGCGCGTTCTTCTTCATATTTCTGCATCATTTTCTGCTGGGCTTCTTCAGAAACCTTGCGGAAAGCCTCCTGAGCCGATGCCATCACGTCGGGAGCGATAGAGTCGCTGTTGAAAGCGGCAGCGTAAGCCTCGTAAAGTTTGGCGCGGTCAACGGGGATGCCGGCCTGCTCGTAGCGGTAGAGCTGCGAGTAGAGCTGCATGCCGATTGAGAGTCCCGAGATGTAGGCCTGCTGGGTGGTATCGGTCATGATAATCTGCTTGATACCGCGAAGGATTTCGGCCTTGGGAAGATTGGCCTTCTGAGCCTCGGGAACTGACTGATATTCGCTTGCGAGACGGTAGCCTTGGAACTGGCCGACAGCAGTGGCGAGAGAATCAGAGAAACCTTTGTCAGCGCTTGACGAGCCGCCGTTGCATGAGCTGACGCCAAGCATCATTGCGGCTACGCCGCACACCATAAGAATTTTTTTCATAATTTGGTAGTTGAAAAATGAATGGTTATTTTTGTTTTATTTGATTACTTTTAAAAGTTCCACGTCAAAGATGAGTGTGGAGTTGGGGCCGATGAGGCCGCCTGCACCCTGCGGACCGTAGGCGAGTTCCGAGGGGATGAAAAGTCTCCACTTGGAGCCTTCTTTCATCAGCTGGAGTGCCTCGACCCATCCGGGGATGACTTGGGTGACGCCGAATGTCGCGGGAACGCCGCGCTCTACCGAGCTGTCAAATACAGTTCCGTCAATCAGCGTGCCGGTATAGTGTACCTCGACACGGTCGTCAGCTGTAGGCTGCTGGCCGTTGCCTTCGGTAATGACTTCATACTGGAGACCCGAGGGGGTTGTCTTTACTTCGACGCGCTTGCCGTTTTCAGTGAGGAATGCTTTCCCGGCCTCGGCGTTGACCTGACCGATTTTTTCGGCCTCGGCCTTTTGGCGTTCTTCCATCGCGGTGAAATATTTGCGGATTTCCTCCTTGGCTTCGTCGTAGCTCATCTTGGGCGCAAGTCCGTTGAACACGGCGGCCACACCGTCGGCAAAGTCCTGAACATTGATTTCACTGATGCCGCTCACGCGGAAGTTATTGCCCATGCTCAGTCCGAGTGCGTAACTGATGCGGTCTAATTCTTTATTTTCCATAATCTTTATAATTATATGTGTCTCTTGTCATATTTCAAATGGGGCAAGAGCATTGCAAGCCACAAAGGTAGCTTAAAAAGAGATGCAATTGTTTACCTTTTTTAATAAAAAACATTAAAAAAGGGTACAGCCGCGGCTACAACGCTCTCTTACTTACAACATTTGACTCCTGTCAAAGGTTCCCGCCAAGCTCGGCGAGGCGGGCAAGATACTTGCCGATGATGTCAAACTCGATGTTGACACGGTCGCCAGGCTTGATGTCGCGGAAGTTGGTATGCTCCAGCGTGTAGGGGATGATGGCCACGCGGAATGAGTCGCGTTCCGAGTCGCAGACGGTCAGGCTGACACCGTTGACGGTGACCGATCCTTTCTCGACAGTCATGTAGCCTTTGGCCACAAGCGAGGGGTCGACGGCATAGCGGAATTTGTAGTAGCGGCTTCCTTCTACCTTCTCGATGTCCTCGCACACGGCTGTCGTGTCGACATGCCCTTGCACGATGTGGCCGTCAAGACGGCCGTTCATGACCATCGACCGTTCAAGGTTCACGAGGCTACCCTCTTTCAGGTCGCCGAGATTGCTGCGGTCAAGGGTCTCCTGAATCGCGGTGACGGTATATGTCCCGCCGCCGTCGAGCGATACCACGGTCAGGCACACGCCGTTGTGGGCCACGCTTTGGTCGATTTTCAACTCATCGGTAAACGACGACTTGACGGTCAGGTGCATGTTGCCGCCGTCATGTCTCACAGCCACCACGCGGGCAGCTTCTTCAACTATTCCTGAAAACATAACTCTGTCGGTTTTTAAATCAGCTGCAAAGTTAGCGAAAATCGGGGATAAATCTGCGGGATAAGGATGTCTGTTTATACTCCTAAATTTTTTAAAATTTTATCCACATCTTCTTTTAGTGTGGGTATGTGCCTGATTACCAATCCCCACAGAAATTCGGGCTGGACACTGTCATATCCGTGGATTATGCGGTTGCGGGTATTGATTATTTCTTTTGCATGGGGGAGTGGAAAATTTCGGTCAATCTTTAATATTCGGTTTATTGCCTCGCCCATAATTTCGGTTTTCCGCTCTACGGCACATCGTCTCAGACCATCTTTGACAAAAACTTCATATCGCATGGGGTAACCGTCAAAATAGCTTTCGAGCTCTTCGATAGCTATTTTGATATCCATGAGGTATATGGGGATATATTCATCCATAAATCAGACGCTTTTTACTGTCGACGGCTGCTTTAAAAAGGGGATTTTTAATACCTCCTTCTTCAATTAGGTCAACTTTCCGTTTAAAAATTGTTTCTAAAGCGTCCTTTAAGCCAAAGTAGTTGCCGACATAATCCCATTTTTCATGGTCGGTAGTATCAAAGTCTACCAATAGGTCAACATCGCTGTCGTCGTTAAATCGGTCTGTGAGAATGGATCCGAAAGCACACAGCGTTTTGACCCTGTGGGAACGGCACAGGTCGAAGATGCGTTGCAGATTCAATTCGATAAGGTTCATACTCTGAGAAATATAGTTGATTGCGCAAAGATAGTAATTAATAACAACCTCGGCAACTGTAAGGTTGTATTTGTGGGATAATAACTGATTCTGAGTCAATCTTATGGGAATAAACACGGTCGGAATCATAAAAAATGCTAACTTTGCACTGGAAAAGGTTTGATGGGACTGTACGCCTCCCCAAGCTGTTAAAATGCAATCTGTTAACCAATCAATATCATGACAAGAAAGATAATCGCAATTTTTTTGTTGCCGCTGATATTCTCGGCTGTGATGGCTGCGGGGGCCGGTAAATCCCGTAAATCAAACGAGGCCGCGCAGGTCAGGGAGATTATTGACCGCGTAAACAACTACTGGCAGTCCAATAATCCCGCCGAGACTTGGTCGTTCTGGCATCCGGCCGCTTACCACACCGGAAACATGGAGGCTTACCGCCTCACCGGCAACCCCGATTATCTCGACTACACAATGCGTTGGGCCGAGCACAACCGTTGGAAAGGAGCAAAGGGTGACGACCGCGCCAAGTGGAAATATGATTACGGCGAGGACGACGACCATGTGCTGTTCGGAGACTGGCAGATATGCTTTCAGACCTGTGCCGACCTCTATGAAATCCTCCCCGACGACCGCCGCATCGCCCGCGCCCGCGAGGTGATGGAGTATGAGATGTCGACACCGCAGAACGACTACTGGTGGTGGGCCGACGGGTTGTACATGGTGATGCCCGTCATAACGAAATTACACCGCATAACAGGCGACAAGCGTTATCTCGACAAACTCTATGAATATGTCTGCTACTCCGACTCGATAATGCTCGACGACGAGACCGGCCTATATTACCGTGACGGAAAATATGTCTATCCGGCCCACAAGAGCGTCAACGGCAAAAAAGACTTTTGGGCGCGCGGCGACGGATGGGTGCTTGCCGGACTCGCCAAGGTTATCAAAGACCTCCCCGCCGATTATGAGCATCGTGATTTCTTCGTTGAAAAATACCGTCGTCTGGCCGAAGCCGTCGCATCGTGTCAGCAGCCCGAAGGCTACTGGACCCGCTCGATGCTCGACCCTGAACATGCTCCCGGCCCCGAAACGAGCGGCACGGCGTTTTTCACCTACGGACTGCTGTGGGGTGTCAACAACGGCTATCTTGACCACGGTGTCTACAAGCCGGTGATTGACCGCGCATGGGATTATCTGAAAAACAAAGCGTTGCAGAAAAACGGCAAGGTGGGTTATGTACAGCCAATCGGCGAAAAAGCTATACCCGGGCAGGTGGTTGATGCCGACTCTCAGGCCGATTTCGGCGTAGGCGCCTTTCTGCTTGCCGCATGTGAGTATGTGCGCTACCTCGAATCGCGAGATACCGCTGTGTCCAATGACCGTGCCTACTGGGTGGACCTCCTTGTCAAAATGGCCGAGCCGGTGCTGTCCAACATGTCAAAGGGGCAACTTCAGGCCAACATGCTTGTCGAGACGAGTCCCAACTGGGATGGCCGCAACATAAAAGTAACCTACATGGAGACATTCGGCCGCCTCATGGCCGGTATCGCCCCGTGGCTCGCCCTCCCCGACGACGGCACCCCCGAAGGAGCCAAGCGTGCCGAGTTGAGAGAGATGGCGTTGAAAAGCTATGCCAACGCTGTCGACCCCTCAAGTCCCGATTATCTCAAATGGCAGGGGGAAGGGCAGGCCCTTGTCGATGCCGCCTATGTCGCCGAGAGTTTCATCCGTGCCTATGACGCGCTGTGGGTGCCGCTTGATGATGTGACTAAGCAGAGGTATATAAAAGAATTTACCGGGTTGAGGGGGATTGATCCGCCTTATACCAACTGGGTGCTTTTCTCGTCGACAATTGAGTCGTTTATGGCAAAGGTCGGCGCGTTTTATGACCAATACCGTGTCAACTCGGCCATCCGCAAGGTCGAGGAATGGTATGTGGGCGACGGATGGTATGCCGACGGCCCTTCGTTTGCCTTTGACTATTACAGCAGCTATGTGTTCCACCCCATGTATCTTGAAACGCTCCGGAACATGATAGATGCGGGACACTATACCCGCATCCATTACAAGAATTATCACGCCCGCGCCCTGCGTCGCGCTCAGAAATTCAGCCTCGTTCTTGAACGCCTCATTTCGCCCGAGGGAACTTTCCCAGTATTCGGCCGCTCGATACCCTACCGAATGGCCGCCATGCAGCCGCTCGCAATGATGGCATGGCATGAGAAACTGCCTGCCGGACTGGCTCCCGCTCAGGTGCGAGCCGCGTTGACGGCAGTGATGCACTCGATGTTTGACGGAAAGGAAAACTTCAATGAGAAAGGCTATCTGACCATCGGGTTCACTGGCCGTCAGCCCAACGTGGCCGACTGGTACACCAACAACGGCTCCCTCTACATGACCTCGCTCGCCTTCCTCCCCCTCGGCCTTCCAGCGTCCCACCCCTTCTGGACCGATGCCCCCCAGCCGTGGACCTCGTGCAAGGCATGGAACGCCCAACCTTTCCCCAAAGACCACCACTGGCACGACGGCCACCCAACCCCCGACCTGTTTTAACGACACTCTATAAAATCTACCACATGAAACACAGACTAACCGTCACCGACCCGCAGGGGCCCGAGACCCCCGACATGTACAAGCCGGTGCCGTTTTTCATGTCAGACAGGGGGTATGGCATGTTCATGCACACATCGGCCCCCGTGACCTGCGACTTTGGTAACAGCTACATAGGCGCCACCAAGCTGTTCATGGCCGACGAGGTGATGGACATATTCGTCTTTCTGGGTTCGCCCAAGGAGATTCTGACTGAATACACGGCGCTTACAGGGCGCCCCGACATGCCGCCGCTGTGGTCATTCGGGACTTGGATGAGCCGCATAACCTACTTCAGCGAGGCCGAAGGCCGCGAGGCTGCGCGAAAACAAAATACCGTGTGACGTAATCCACTTCGATACCGGGTGGTTCGGTGTCGACTGGCAGTGTGACTACGACTTTGCGCAGGACCGTTTCGACGACCCGCGCAAAATGCTCGCCGACCTGAAGTCGCAGGGATTCCGCACCTGCCTGTGGCAGCTTCCCTATTTTACCCCCAAAAACAAGTTTTTCCCCGAGCTGGTTGAAAAAGGTCTTTATGTGCGCAACGGCCGCGGCCAACTCCCCTACGAGGACGTCGTGCTTGATTTCACCAACCCCGAAACCGTGAAATGGTATCAGGAGAAAATCGGGCGGCTCATCGGGATGGGTGTCGGGGCGATAAAAGTAGATTTCGGCGAGGGCGCTCCGCTCGAAGGGGTGTATGCCAACGGTCGCACCGGCCTGTATGAGCACAACCTGTACCCGCTACGCTACAACCGCGCTGTGGCCGAAGTCACCCGTGCAACGTCGGGCGACAACATCATCTGGGCACGCTCGGCATGGGCCGGATCGCAGCGCTACCCCCTCCACTGGGGCGGCGATGCCGCTACCACCGACGCCGGGCTCCTCGGCACAGTCAGGGCCGGCCTGTCGCTCGGCATGAGCGGTTTCTGTTTCTGGAGCAACGACATCGGCGGCTTTGTAACCGACAGTCCCGAAAACCTCTACCGCCGCTGGCTCCCCTACGGCTTTCTCACCTCCCACAGCCGCGTCCACGGCGCGCCGCCCACCGAACCGTGGCACTACGGCAAAGAGTTTACCGACTATTTCCGCCGTTGCGCCGAGATGAAATACCGCCTGATGCCCTATGTCTATGCCCAGTCCCGGCAATGCACCCTCAACGGGTGGCCCATGATGCGGGCTCTCGCCATAGAGTTTCCCGACGACCCCGGAGCGTGGAAAATCGAAGACCAGTACATGTTTGGCTCCGACATCCTCGTCGCTCCGATGATGGAAGACGGAAAATCACGCGACGTCTATGTCCCGGGCCGGATGAAATGGACCGACTACCAGACCGGGCGAGTCTACAGCCATGGATGGAACCATATCGAGACTGCCGAGCTTCCGATAATAATCCTTGTGCGCGACGGGGCCGCAATCCCACATCTGCCCGTGAGCCAATCGACCGATGAAATGGACTGGAAGAAAGTGACTTGGAAAAAATATCTCGTTGACGAGAAAAAAGCTACCGGACTCCTCTGCCTCCATGCCGACGGCGAGTTGAAAACCGTCGAGATGTAAAGTCGCCCGAAACTGGTTTTACAATACCGCATTTACAATACCGCATTTTCGTCAGCCGCCCTAATCGCTAACCTACAGCAGTTTGCACATTTTGACAAAAGATGGCGGCACATAATGCGTGTTCTTTGAAAAAAAATGCGTAAGTTTGTAGAAGTCTCTTTTATAGATGGCCGCCGAAACCAAAACCGGGGTTCGGCCATTATTATATAGGATCTAAGAGGGTTTCAAAATATATTTAAAAATCAGATATTATGAAACGCCCTCTAAAACCCTCGTCAAAGAAATAATCACCAATTTCCATATCTTTCAAATTTTTTCATGAAAAAGAAGACTCTCAACATCGTAAAGAACGACCCTTGGCTACAGCCGTTCAGTGATGCCATCATAGGCCGCTATAACGATGCCCTCGTTAAAGAACAGGATTTGCTCTCGGGCGGTGCGAAGTCGCTCGACGATTTTGCCAATGCCCATCAATATTTCGGACTGCACCGCGACGGTGACGGAAGCTGGATTTTCCGAGAGTGGGCTCCCAATGCGACTGCCATTACCCTTATCGGAGACTTCTCCCAGTGGAAAAAGTTGAAAAAATATGCGTTGAAACGTCGCGACAACGGCGTGTGGGAAATCAAGATGAAACCTGCCGATGTCAAGCACGGAGACCTCTACAAGATGATTGTGGAATGGGACGGAGGCAGCGGTGAGCGCATTCCGGCCTATGCTACCCGTGTGGTTCAGGACGAGACCACCCACATTTTCTCGGCTCAGGCTTGGAGCCCCGAGCCTTACAAATGGAAAGTCAGGAAATTCCGCCCCGACACGCGCCCGCTGTTGATTTACGAGTGTCACATCGGTATGGCGCAGGAGCGCGAGGGTGTCGGCACCTATATAGAGTTCCGCGACCTCGTGCTGCCCCGCATCGCCGCCGACGGTTACAACGCCATTCAGATAATGGCGATTCAGGAACATCCCTATTACGGTTCGTTCGGCTATCATGTGTCGAGCTTTTTCGCTCCGTCGAGCCGTTTCGGAACCCCCGAGGAACTGAAATCGCTCATCGACCGCGCCCACGAGCTCGGCATTGCCGTCATCATGGACATCGTCCATTCCCACGCTGTCAAGAACGAGGTCGAGGGTCTCGGCCGACTCGACGGCAGCTATAACCAGTATTTCTACGGTGACGGACGCCGCGAGCATCCCGCTTGGGACTCCCTGTGCTTTGACTACGGCAAGAACGAGGTGTTGCATTTCCTTCTCAGCAATTGCAAGTACTGGCTTGACGAGTTCCGTTTTGACGGATTCCGTTTCGACGGCGTGACATCGATGCTTTACTATAACCACGGTCTCGGACAGGCATTCGGGTCCTACGACGATTATTACAACGGAGGTCAGGACACCAACGCCATCACCTATCTTACTCTCGCCAACAAGCTCATTCATTCAATCAATTCCCATGCAATCACAATTGCCGAGGAAATGAGCGGTATGCCCGGTCTCGCGATTCCTGTCAAGGACGGCGGCATAGGGTTTGACTACCGCATGGCGATGGGCATCCCCGACTATTGGATCAAGACAATCAAAGAGCGCAAGGACGAGGACTGGAAACCCACCTCGATATTTTGGGAACTGACCAACCGCCGCGCCGACGAGAAGACAATCTCCTATGTCGAGAGCCACGATCAGGCTCTCGTCGGTGACAAGACCGTCATTTTCCGTCTCATTGACAAGGAGATGTACTGGCACATGATGAAGGATGACAACAACTATGCCGTGGAGCGCGGCATCGCCCTCCACAAGATGATACGCCTCGTCACATGCGCCACCATCAACGGCGGCTACCTGAACTTCATGGGCAACGAGTTTGGCCATCCCGAGTGGATTGACTTCCCGCGCGAAGGCAACGGCTGGAGCTACAGCCATGCCCGCCGCCAGTGGGATCTCGTAGACCGCAAGGAACTCAAATACTGCTGGCTCAATGACTTTGACAACGCGATGATACATACCATCAGCGGCGTTTACAATTTCCAAGCACTGCCGGTTGTGAAACTATGGGAAAAGGATGACGACCAAGTGCTTGCATTCGGTCGCGGCGATCTGATTTTCGTGTTCAACTTCAACCCGGTGAAATCGTTCACAGGCTACGGCATCCTTGCCCCCGCCGGGGAATATGACGTAGTGCTGTCGACCGACAATCCCGGCTTCGGCGGTTATGGCAACATTGACGAGACTGTCTCTCACCTGACCCAGACCGACCCGCTTTTTGCCCCCACCGGCCGCGAATGGCTGCGCCTCTACCTCCCCTCGCGCTCGGCCCAAGTGCTGCGCCTGCGCCGACCTCTTCCCCCCGCAGCCAAGAAACCCTCCAAGGCTACGGCTAAGAAGACCTCTAAGAAATAAAGGATTTATCACTCAAAAACAAGGCGGGACTGCGAATATGTCGCAGTCCCGCCTTGTTTTTTGGGGAAAAGGGAAATGGTTGTTATTTCATGATCTTGGCAGCCGAGCCGTTATCAAAGGTGACGATGTAGAGGCCGGGGGCGAGGTTGTCGAGCCGTCATAGCTTATCCCGGTAACAGCGCATCCGAGATAGGAACCGTCGCTGAACACGCTCGACGGGGTAGTGAGGTCAGTCCACGCGGTTACATTTCCTGTCCCCGGGAACGGTGATGAAGGGCCGTCGGTCACGGGAGAGAAGTTGCCGTTGGCCGGGATAAGGTAGACACCGTGGTTCCCGCCCGTGTTGACGGCATTGTTGTCCCACACGTCGGCATCATACTTTACCTTGACAATCAGCATCCCTTCGCCGGGCAGGTGTGCGTCCCATTTGTCACTCTTACTGCGGGTTTCGAGACAGAAAATACTCGTCGGGGTCCGACGGCGACACCATTTTTATCGCGCGTGCCTCGCTGCCGAGCGACGGCAGAGTCACGCCGGTGGCTTTGGCCTCGGGCAACTCAGGCTCAATCCAGCCGAGGACGCTTTTCACATAGGAGGAATATCCCGCCGGGGTGCGCATCGAATTGTTGTAACATCCCAAGTCCATCACGTCCCATTCTCCCATTGTCAGTTTGGAACCCGAGTTGGTCGTATCGTAGATGTCGGGGAGGCCGAGGGTGTGGCTGAACTCGTAGCAGAACAGGCCGATGCCGAGGGACTTGTCATAGAATGTGATGGCGCGTTCATAGTCGGAGTGGCGGCTGTAGATGTTGCCGATGTAACGGTAGGTTTCGCTGAGAATTGACTGGAAATTGTTGTCTTCACACACCTTGCGGCACTTCAGCAGCGACTCCATCGCGTTGCTGTAGTTGAAGTTGTCATAGAATATTTTGCCCGAGTTCAACAACGCCTCGGCACACAGTCGTGCGTCATCCTCGGCCATAGACTGTCTATAGCGGTTGGCGATGATGTCAAAGTAGAGCAGCGCGCTGTCGGGAAGACTGTCGGTCCATTGAGTCGCGCGGTCAAACAACTGTCTGTTGCTCATTCCCGAAATGGCCTCGAAACGTGCTTTGTCTTCTCCCGATACCGAGGTGTCGGCCGCGCAAAGGCATGTCGGCAACCAAAATGCGATGATTGCCGTTGTCAAGAGTGCCGATATGCGCATAATTCGAAAAATGGCCATAGGAAAAAAACAGTTTCCGACAACAAAATTGCAATTTTTTCATCAGAATGTCGCCACGGCGGCGCGATTAACATCTGTTAATCGCGCCGCTGAAAATAAACCACTGATTATTTCGGGTAGGATATAATTAGAACCTCCTTCGACTTTTTATCACTTAGCACATACTTGATGTCTCGAGAGAATCGCAACTCATTGTGTCTACCATTCTTTTCCAATAGATTTATCAAAGATTCAATTGAAGGGATTCCATTTGAACGGTATGAAAAGACCAAGATGCTTTTTTGAAACTTTTCGATTAATCGGCTAAAACCTGTTAAAATATTGTCTTTATCAGTCCAAATGTTATATTCACGCTTAAGTCTATGATGCTTACTGTTATAGTCAATCAAATTTGACCAATTGTCGTAATATACCAGACCATTTAGGAAATGATAAAAATCGGCATAATCAACGCCAACCCCTTTTTCATTAATATAGGGCGTGTCAATATAAACCAGATCATATCGATTTTCAATGGTTAATGCATCCTTGCTTAATACATTACAATTCGTTCCATTGTCAAAAACGGCATGATTAGCTTCTTCTACGAAATCCCTGAAATGAATTCCAAACGGAGTGTCCCATGTTTTTTTATTTCCAAAAGACCGCTTAACATCAATAAGTCGTACATACAAATTCTTCCGATGAAATAGATTATAAGGCCTCTTAATAATACAAGATTGGAATAATGCGAACCATGCAATAGCTCGTTTATATTCATCTTCTATTGTGGAAATATTATATCTGACAACATCGAGCCAATGATTTTCTTCATCGGTATAATATATTTCTTTGAAATTGTCAGTTATGAATGTAGGATAATCAATATCTGTATGTTCGGTTAATATAAAGTCTATATCAGACGGACTTAGAAAAGTAGAGCTATTCTCGATTAATGCTTTACCAATAATAGAATTGAAAGGTAAAATGTCATTGTATGTTACTGTTTTGCCATTGTCTTTTAGCTTGTAGGCAACACACCCAGTGCCACCAAATGCGTCTAACACGGTCTGGAACGGAATATTTGAAATTTCATTCCATATCCAATCTACAAATTTAGCTTTACTACCCTGATATCTGGTAGATGGAAATTTATTCCTGAATGGAATTTCAAACTCAGAAAATAATGACGGCTGCATTTACTTTAAATTTCTGAATTTTTTATAGGTTTCCAAATTATTATAATATGGCTTTGCAAGCTCTGCTTTTTTAGCCATATCAGGTGTCAAATAATTAGTCCAATAGTCATCGAAAACTTCTTCTCCCAACTCAGCAAAAATACCATTGCCGTTGATTAAGTCTTCAATCAGCGATATTGAACCTATATTTTTCGTATTCCCACTTCATGGTCTGTCTGTTGCAATTTTCCATTTTTCATGGACGAAAAAGGTAATATCTTTCACAACAGATATAATTTCGTCAAGGTTTTCAAGCTTATAAGATTTTCGCTCATCTATAGCCTCGTCATTTTCACTATATATAATACCTAAAACGATATGAGATTTATACGATGAATAGGGGTATGTTGCGTTCTTATTACTTTTGCGGTTGCGGAAATATCCCGTAAATGCACCAAGCGTCATTCCGTTAATTCTTGTCGATGTTTTGCGATAACTACTTTTAAGGTCTACCGCAAATAGATTGCCTTCGTTGTCAATAAAAGTAATGTCAGGATAAAAGTTCTGTTCCTTTGTGAGTTCTATCTGGAGATTATTATCCTTAGCAAATTTATACAAAAGCGGGAAGATATATAGTTCTATTATTTTTGATACAACTTTTGTGTCAGTCGAGATGGTATAGATGTGTTTATATACATCTATAAAACCTTTTACAACCCATTGGCCATCTTCCGTAGAGATAAATGGAGTAAAATCCTTTACTGCGTTTCGCAATTTTAAGATAAATTCATGTTTAGTCATATAGCAAAGTTAAAAAGAATCTCTAATATATCCAAACATAGAACCGATTCTGACAACAAGGTGCTTAAACTTATCTAAGGACAGGCCAATGAGTTAAGAGGGGATAGAGACAGAAAAGAGGACTCTCGAAACGAGAATCCTCAGTTTTGTACCCGGACTCGGGATCGAACCGAGATGGATTGCTCCACCGGTGTTTGAGACCGGCGCGTCTACCTATTCCGCCATCCGGGCGTTTGTGGCTGCAAAGATAGGGATTTTTTTTTATTCCGGCAACTGTCGGGTTATTATTTGTGATTTTTTATTTTTCGGGTCAGTAGGAAATCAGTGGGGATAAGCATAAAGGTTTGCAATACGGAAAAGGAAGAATTTCTTATCCACAACACCTCTGAGATTTGCACGAAAGAGTTTTATTTTAGCATTGAAAGATTCGGCCAAGGCATTTGA
>Ga0209064_1000696_pt1 | contig 70732 bp, 76 predicted proteins | sample Inofromicrocosms_FD_187498 | JGI IMG/M metagenome (GOLD analysis project Ga0209064, IMG submission 187498) | Mouse cecum microbial communities from Vienna, Austria - Inoculum for glucosamine and mucus D2O microcosms (SPAdes) (version 2) | ecosystem: Host-associated > Mammals > Digestive system >...
TCGCGTTCGTTGTCTTTTACGAATCATTTAGAAATTAACAAGTTTTATTTGTTTGCAATTGTTTCCAATTACTCACACTCGTTTCAGCTATTCTGTTGTCAATGTTCTACAAATTTATCACCCAACGTTTCTCACAATCAGGTTTGGTGAAATTCTCACCTTGCTATTCTACATTTAATTTTATTTGGCTATTGTAGATAACTCTTTGTAATCTTTAATAAAACTTTCGTTTTTAGATAAAAAATTCTAAGTATCTGGTTTTAATAAATTTTATGTCTGTGCGCTGTGCACATTTATTATGTTACGACTAAAAAAATTTGATTTCAAGTATTTTGTTTTATTTTGTTAATAAATCGTTACAATGGAGGATATTATTTTTAAAAAATTCTTGAACAATCGTCAAAATACCCTCTACCACTACATCTTCCAGATGGGCGCCAAAGTGACCATTTATTTCTCGTATAAAATAACAAGGACTAGTCACATTTATTTCTATTATCTGACCATTAATAACATCTAAACCTGCCATGTAAATTCCCATTGAATTTAATTTATCCGCAATAATTTGAAAACATTCTTTCTCCTTATCAGATAGTACTGCCTTCTTAATAAAATCGTCACTATGATCACAAAATTTAAAATCATCATTACCAGGGGTCTTTTGAACACAATACGGTAGTATTTTATCTCCAAGTATCAACACCCGTTTATCACCATAAATAGCTTGCGGAATATATTTTTGAACCATAATTAATTGCTTACCTTCTTTCGTCATGGAATTAATTATTACTGCCGTATTCTTATCACCGTCTTTAAGATACATAACTCCGCCACCAAAACACTGATTTAAAGGTTTTAAAATTATTTCTCCATTTTCATGCAAAAACTCTATTACATCTGATTTTGATGAAGTAATTATATTATTCGGCATCAAGTCATTAAACATTACAGCATGCAGCTTTTCATTAAAATTACGTACTGCTGTTGTATCGTTCATAATAAATGTCTTTGTACGGTCAACAAAATCAAAAATATACGTTGCATTAATATAATCCAAATCAACTGGCGGATCTGGTCTAAACATTACCAATTGAAAATCTTCAACCTTACATTCATTTAAACTTTCTTTATTATAAAATATATTGCCGTCTTTTAAATAAGATTCAAAACAAGAAGCATATGCACAAGAAGATTTGAGTTTGAGCATATCAATCGTTGTAATACAAACTTCATGACCCCTTTCCAAAAAACTTTTAATTATCCAAAAATTTGTTACAAGATCATTAAATTCAAAATACTTTAACTCAATTCTGTCTATTACAAATAAAATTCTCATATTACCTCTTTATATTTTATGTAAGGCGGCGCAGGCATCGCCTGCGCCGCAAATCAATTATTTTATTTCTGCAGGATTTAAAATTTGACAAGCAGTATTACCATATGCAATAAGCTTTGCAAATTTCTCCAAATCTGCTTGTATTTCCGGAAATGTTCCGTAATGCATCGGAATAACTGTTTTTACACCAAGCCATTTTGCAGCCATTGCAGCATGTTCAACATCCATTGTGTAATTTCCGCCAATCGGTAGTAACGCAATTTGAGGAGCATATAATTCTTTTATTGTTTTCATCTCGCCTGTTAAACAAGTATCACCTGCATGATAAATTCTTACTCCATCTACATCAAGCATTATACTTGCAGCACAGCCGCCATATCTTCCATCAGGAAGTGAGCTTGAATGAAATGCTGGTAAAAATACAGCACGCCCCCAAGAAAAATTTATCCACGCACCAAGCCCAACAGATTTTGACTTTGCTCCCTGCAGTTTACAGTAGCCTGCCAATTCTGCTATCGCAGTAATCTCGATATCTTTTTCTTTTGCAATTTCCAAAGCTTCACCAAGATGATCTCCGTGAGCATGAGTTAATAAAATATCTGTAATCGGTTCTTCGCGCCAATTAAATTTTTCATTAACAGAAACCAAAGGATCTATTAAAACTGCTTTATCTCCATTTTTAATTTCAAATGCACTATGTCCGATATACTTTAAATCTACCATATTTTTCTCCCTCTTTTTCAATCCTGACCAACTATTTTAATTTATCACGTTTTAGTATAAAATACAATTATGAAACATTACATTACATATATGGCTAAATGTATAGAGCTTGCTCTAAAAGCTCAAGGATTAACCTCTCCAAATCCGATGGTGGGATGCGTTATCATAAATTCGCAGGATGAGATTATTTCAACCGGATACCATAAAAAATACGGAGAAAATCATGCTGAACGCGATGCTTTATTAAAACTTGAAAACGCACAAGGATGTACTCTTATAGTGAACCTTGAACCTTGTTCGCACTTTGGCAAAACTCCTCCTTGCACAGATTTAATCATTGAAAAAGGGATTAAAAAAGTTGTTTACGGAATGCAAGACCCAAATCCTATTGTTGCTGGAAAAGGACTTCAAAAACTAAAAAATGCAGGTATTGAAGTTATTGGACCTGTTCTTGAAGAAGAATGCAAAAAACTAAACGAAATTTTTATAAAAAATTATACCCAAAAGAAAACTTTTATAGCACTAAAAACTGCTACTACAATTGACGGGAAAATTGCAACATATACCGGTGATTCAAAATGGATTACATCTGATACGGCAAGAAATGAAGTTAGAAATATCAGAAAAAAATACGATGCGATTTTAACATCATCAGCAACTGTAATCGAAGATAACCCGACAATGGAACACATACGAAAAATTATTCTTGATAGAAAACTTAAAACTGATTTAAACTCAAAAATTTATCAGCAAAGTGAAATTTTTGTATTTTACGACGAAAACCTAAACGCTCCAAATATCAAAAATATTACTTTTGTTCCAACACCCGTCAAAAATAATAAGCTTGACATTAATTATATTATTAATGCACTTTACGAATTAAAAATAATGAGCATTCTTGTTGAAGCCGGAGGAGAGGTAAATAATAGTTTTCTTCCTTATGTTGATAAACTATATCATTTTATCGCGCCAAAAATTTTAGGAGACAATAACGGAAAATCTTGTTTCTATGGTGCAACTGTTGAAAAAATAGCAAATTGCACAAATCTTCATTTTGAAAGCTTTACCCCTTACCCGCCGGATATTTTAATAACTTACACAAGAAAATAAAACCACTGATAGATGCTGAAACAAGTTCAGCATGACAATATAAAAAATCAGACTTGCTAAACTAGCAAGTCTGATTTTAAGATTATTTTAGCTCATAGCTTTTGGCAGCAATATTTACCCCTAGCCGTTCATTTGAGCCATAACTTCTTCAGCAAAGTTATCTTGACGTTTTTCAAGACCTTCACCTAATTCGTATCTTGTAAATGATTTAATTGATAATTTACCTTCAATCAATTGTGCGATTGTCATGTTAGGGTCTTTTACGAATGGTTGTTCTAATAAACATTTTTCAGCCATAATTTTATTTACACGACCTTCAACAATTTTTGCTCTGATATTTTCAGGTTTTTTCAATAAATCTTCTTTACCCATTTCGATTCTTGTTTCTTCATCAATAACTTCTTGAGGAATTTCTTCTCTTGAAACGAATTTTGGAGCACAAGATGCGATATGTAAGCAAATGTCGTTCATCAATTCTTCATCTTTATTATCAGCGTTTAATAATACACCGATTTTACCGTTGTGAATATATGAAGCAACAGCGCCTTCATATCTTACGAATCTTCTTACTGTGATTTTTTCACCGATAGAAGCGATTTTTTCTTTTAAAGCATCTTCGATTACTTTACCACAATCAGGGCAAGTAGAAGCTAAGAATGCTTCAACGTTTTCTGGATTTAATTCTGCAACGTGTTTTGCCATATTTGAAACTAAAGTTTTGAACTCATCGTTTTTAGCAACGAAGTCTGTTTCACAGTTAACTTCAATCATAGCACCGCAATTATCTGAAACGAAAGATTCAACTCTGCCTTCAGCTGCAATTCTGCCCATTTTCTTTTCAGCAGAAGCGATACCTTTTTGGCGCAATAATTCAGTTGCTTTTTCCATATCTCCGTCAACTTCAACAAGTGCTTTTTTGGCATCCATCATACCTGCACCGGTTTTATCACGAAGTTCTTTAACCATTTGAGCTGTAATATTCATTTATATCTCTCCTTTTTAGAGAGTAAGTAAGTTAAAAAATATACTTCTAACTTACTTACCTTGTTAACTTACTAACTTGTTATGCTTCAACAGAAACACCAGCATCTTCAGCTGAGATTTTTTCAATTTTCTTAGCTTCGTTTGCTTTGTTTTCTCTTAATTGTTTTCCTTCTAAAACTGCATCAGCTAATTTAGAAGTGATTAATTTAATTGATCTGATAGCATCATCATTACCAGGGATAATGTGGTTGATACCATCCGGATTAGCATTTGTATCAGCTAAACAAATAACAGGAATACCTAATTTGTTAGCTTCTTTGATAGCGATTTCTTCTTTAGCTTGGTCTACGATGAAGATTAAATCAGGTAAACCGCGCATTTCTTTGATACCGCCTAAAGTTTTTGACAATTTAGCTAATTGTCTGTTTAATTGAGCAACTTCTTTTTTAGGAAGCTTATCAACATAACCGTTGTTGATGAATTCTTCTAATTCTTTTAGTTTGTTAACTCTGCCTCTGATAGTTTCAAAGTTAGTTAACATACCGCCTAACCATCTTCTGTTGATGTAGTAAGCGCCTGAACGAAGAGCTTCTTCAGCTACAACTTCAGCAGCTTGTTTTTTTGTACCTACAAAAAGAACATTTCTTCCTTTTGCAGCGTAATCTCTAACAAGATTGTATGCTTCATCTAACAAATCGGTAGTTTTTCTTAAATCAATAACGTAAATACCGTTTCTTGCACCGTAAATATACGGTTTCATTTTTGGGTTCCATCTTTGAGTTTGGTGTCCAAAATGTACACCTGCTTCTAAAAGTTCAATCATAGATGCTACTGGCATCGGTTTTCTCCTTTTGTTTAATGTATTGTACTACGGGCTATACCGTCCCATCGGGGTAACAACATAAAGCTATTTATCCGCTATTCCCGACTAGGGTTGAACCTATCGGACTGGTGTAACCGATAATATAATACTATAAACATTAATACATGCAAATATTTCAGCAATAAAACTTAAACATTTATTTCTCCATCAAATATTTGTAACCGCAGCCGCTGCCGGCATAATTTTAATAAAATAAATAAACTTATTATTTGGATTTTTTTACTATTTGCTTAAAATAATCATTTTGTGTAGCAGCTTTTTGGGCACAAGACATTCCGTTATTTGCGTTAAAATCCCCTGATGTGTTGCAAGCGTAATTACGCATTTTAGTACTGAACAATGTTCCATCAAATCCTTCAGGTAAAAAATTTCCGTCAACGTAGCGGAAGAAAAATAAGTCATACCCTGCTCTGTTAGGCGCATTAGCAAAACCGTTTAAATCTACCGCAACTGTAACATTCCTGTTAAATAAAAGATTTGTACCATCAGGTAAAATAAGCTCACCGCTGCTTATACTATCAAGGGAGAGTTTATAATTTCCGAACAATGTTTTATATTCTTTACTTGTATCTGTCGACTTTCTAGAACAGTATTTGTACGTTTTTTCTGTCGGGGACATTCCACAGTCAATACTGTATTTAACATATTGCTTAAAAACCTTATATGTACCATACCAATAGTAACTGTCACCGTACATTGCTCGTAAATTATCATAATCAATTTCGTCATTTTTCATGTGTTGTGCAACTTGTGTAATTATCGAATATGATTTTAAAAATTGAGAACGAAGTTGATGTGCCTTATATGAATTTATTAAACCCGGAATCGTAATAGCTGCAACAACACCAATTATGCCAAGAGTTATTAATACTTCTGCAAGCGTGAACCCCTGTAAAAAAAGCTTTAATGGGTTACCCCCCCCCGCTTTGTAAATTTAGTAGTGTTTTTCATATATTTACCCCTTTCATTATTTTCTCTCCTTATTAAAACTTCTTTTCCAAATCATACATCAACTTCCTTAACATTGCAAATAAAATACTTGCAAAATTTTTTACTTTTGGTTTTAATATAAGTACTCACATCCTCAACGAGTACGTGCAAAGTCATTAATTGCACAAATAAGTAAAGGAAAGGTAAATTCAATTATGGCAAATATTAAATCTGCTAAAAAAAGAGTGTTAGTAGCTGAAGCAAACAGAGTAAGAAATGTTGCATTCAAATCTTCAATCAAAACTGCTGTTAAGAAAGCATTAGAATTAGCAACAAGTGAAGATAAAGAAGCATTAAATGCAGCTGTTTCTAAAGTTTACCAATTATGTGATAAAGCTGTTGTTAAAGGTATTTTACACAAAAATACTGCAGCTAGAAAAAAATCAAGATTGGTTCTTGCTATCAAAAGAGCTAATGCTTAATTGAAATTTTCAAAATAGAAATGCGGTAAGTGAAAGCTTACCGCATTTTATGTTAAAGGAAAAGGGGCGCGGAAGGTGAATTCCGCGCCCCACTTAATGTAAAGCGTATCAAAGTGATTCGGTCACTTTGACTTGTTAAGTCTATTTAGCAGATGTTAATACATATTTAGCTGCGTTTGATGCCGGTTCTACTGTTGCGTCATGGAATACAATAGGGAATACATCTGTCATGTGGTTTGCATCATTCTTAACCGCACAAGGTTCTTGAACTTTTTGTGATGTTTTTTCTGTTTTAGTACAAGATACTTCTTTATTAGGTAATGTAACACCATTAACATCAATAAAACCTAAACAATTTGCAAGTGGTCCACCATCTGCAATCTGAGTATCAGTCATCTGAGTACCAATAGGTAATTCACATTCTTTAGCTGCAGGGTTAAATGCCACAATAGCACCGTCTGCTAATGTATAAGCTATATAATCAGCAGGCGTTGTATTACTAGCTAAAGCTCCGGTATAGCCTGCAATAATTTCATAAGATTTTTCTTCAGCATTAGCATTACGTTTCAAATCATTAACAGTACCTTGCATTGTTTGACCTGTCAATGTACCATTTAAAATTGCACAGAATGTCATAACTTCTTCAGGATGTTCAGACGCAGCATTTGTTCCACACTCAGCTGATGTACCGGCATAATCAAAGTCATATTGAGCTTGTGCCATCAAACCTGCCTGGTTTAATGTTGATAACGTTTTCTTAAATTGTGATCTGAATTTTGCACCATTTGTGTTAGCAATCAATGTAGGAATAGTCATTGCTGCAACTACACCAATAATACCTAAAGTAATTAAAACTTCAGCAAGTGTAAAACCTGCTTTAGACGTAAAACCGAATCTTTCTGTCATCTTCTTGTAATCCTTTCTTTTTTTCATAAAAAATAACTTCCATTAAACATTAGAAAACAAAATCTCTGTTTATTAGATAGATTTATACATTTATTATATTCGATAGATAGAATTTTGTCAATATATAAAGTCACCTTTTACGCAAATTAGACTTATAAGATAGTTAAAATCTCAATTTTATAATTCATAATAATTGACAGGAGCTTTATATATGACATTAAAACGAGACTTAGGACAAAAAATTCAACAGCTGAGAAAAGATAAAAAAATCACACAGGAAAGACTTGCTGAGCTTGTTGGAATCGATCCGAAAAATATCAGCAGAATTGAAAACGGGAATAACTACCCAACTGCAGAAAATCTCTCATCTATTGCAAAAGCTCTAAATGTCGATGTATATGAACTTTTTGTCTTTCATGACAACATCCCAGTTGAAACAATGAAACAAGAAATTATAAACTCATTAAATTGTGAAAAAACAGTATTACTTTTGTATAAATATTTAAAATTTGGCAAATAAGAAAAATTTACCACTTTTTGAATATAAAAAACACAGCTAAAATAATAAAACAAAATCCGACCAGATAATTCCACTTAAACTGCTCCTTTAAATAAAATACAGAAAAGAAACTAAAAACAATAAGTGTAATAACTTCTTGAATAGTTTTTAACTGAGCTGCATTATAAACACCATAACCCATGCGATTTGCCGGAACTTGAAAACAATATTCAAACAGTGCAATTCCCCAGCTTACAAGTACAACAAGCCAAAGCGCCGAAGATCTAAATTTCAAATGCCCATACCATGCAAATGTCATAAAAATATTAGAAATAAGTAGTAAAAATATAGGCATAATAGCTCTTAACATCTTCAAAAATCCTTTATAATCAATAACTTTAACGATTTTATTATAAAACAAATAAAAATGCTTGACACTAAATTTTTTTTTGCATATAATCAATTACACAAGCACACGCCGGTATAGCTCAATTGGCAGAGCAACGGTTTTGTAAACCGTAGGTTGTAGGTTCGAGTCCCATTACCGGCTTTTTTACTGACAAAATGAGCTCACGCAAGTTTATAGGCAGACTTTGATAAGAAAGCTGAAACTTAATAAAGTACTTGCCAATGACTCTCAGTAATAAAAAGCTCAAGCCCTTGTGGCTCAGAGGTAGAGCACTCCCTTGGTAAGGGAGAGGTCACGAGTTCAAGTCTCGTCAAGGGCAAATTTTAAAGCCTGAAACAGACAAAAACTGACCAAGCAAGGCAAATTGAAAATTAAATATGGGTAGGTGGCCGAGTGGCTAAAGGCGACAGACTGTAAATCTGTTCTCGCGAGAGTACGGTGGTTCGAATCCACCCCTGCCCAAATAAAAAGACCTTCTTTGTAAGGTCTTTTTTATTTGGCTGGTAGTGAGAAGAACAACAAAAGTGGTTCGGCGGATTTTCGGTAGGGCGCCGTGTGAGCGAAGCAAACCCAGCCCGTAAGTGCAATAAGTTCGATTGAGCGAAAATTTACAGAAAGTAAATTGCAGCGAAAACAAGAACTATGCACGCCCGAATAATCCAAGACCAAATCCACCCCTGCCCAAATAAAAAGAGGTTGAACTTTTGTTCTAACCTCTTTTTTAATTATTTCTTAATTAAATCCTTAACAACTTCACCCGCAATAATCAAACCCACAACAGGCGGCACAAAAGCAATACTTCCTGGAATCGATTTTCCTGTAATTTCATCTCTTACACCTGTTTTTAACGGAATTTCTTTTGAGTAAACGACTTTTACATCCGTAATCTTTCGCTTTTTAAGTTCTGTTCTCATAACTCTTGCAAGAGGACAAACAGAAGTTTGTGAGATATCTGCGACCCCAAACAACGCAGGATTAAGCTTATTTCCTGCTCCCATCGCACAGATTACCGATACATTATATTTTTTAGCTTCCTCTATCAATTGAAGCTTACCAACAACAGTATCTATCGCATCAACTACATAATCATATTTAGAAAAATCAAACATGCCGGCAGTTTCAGGAGTGTAAAATGTTTGATAAACATTAACTTTTATCTCAGGATTAATTTCAAGAATTCTGTTTTTAGCGACTTCAACTTTAGGCATTCCAACAGTTTTAGTTGTTGCTATAATCTGCCTGTTGATATTTGACTCAGAAACAACATCATTGTCAATTAAATCGAGTTCACCAATTCCACTTCTTGCAAGGGCTTCAACAACATATCCGCCTACTCCGCCAACTCCAAAAACCGCGACACGACAACTTGCAAGTTTTATCATTGCATCTTGTCCTATTAGTAATTCAGTTCTTGAAAATTTCTCTGACATATGAAAAGTTTACCAAAAACATATTTATTTTAAAGAAATAGTGATTTTCAAATCATCAAGAAATTCTTTTCGGTATAAGAATCCTAAATGTGCACCATTATCAAGCAGTACAATTTTATCTTTTGAATATCCTTTGAGACGTTTCAATTGATTCGTATTTGTCAGGTAATCATTTAAGGAATGATAAATCTTATAATTATCATTATTTTCCAAAAATGCAGATATTGAGTGTAAACTTGATTCATATGTCAAATCATCACAGGAATCTTCAGAATCCGTTAAAAGATATTTCTTTGCATAATCCTGATAACTCATATTATTGATTACGTGATAAATATCACATTGCGCAGATTTTGAAGCTTTTTCAATCGTAAAAATCAAATCAGAAAGTTTTTGATGCATAATAAACCCAGTAATAAGTTTTCCTTCTTCCTCAGAAAACGGAAGGTTATTGATTTCAACATTGATATCGTCTTTTGCCTGATAAAGTTTCATAACCTTAGCAGCTGTCATTGCAACTCTTTGCTTCAAGTCTACGGGAGATTTATTCCATTCTTCGGAATTCTTATCTATTTGCTTCATTGCATAAATAAGTTCAACCGGCGGACAAATAGAAATAAATTTTGAATTACCTAAAGTATTATTTTTATATTCTTTATCAGCTAAAAACAATGCCGTTAATGCTCCAAATGATGTTCCGATAAATACTTTATCTTTAAATTCACAGTTATGTTTTTCTGACAATTTTTCAAGAATTTTTGTTGTCACCATCCTCAGCTTTTCGGCATCATTACTTGGTAATCCCGGCTTATAACCGTCAGGCATGCTTTTTACAAATTCCCATTGAAAGTGGCTTCCCTGAATTACAACAGAATATCCTTCATCATAAAAGATTTTAGCAAGCAAAACCGAATGAGATGACATTATACCTTCGCCGATTGAAGGATAAATTATTGCAACAGGTGATTCTTTTTTATCTTTTTGCAAGATATATCTAAATTTATAATCATCTTTGCCTTCTGCTATATTTACAGAAGACGTTCTAATTCTTTTACTAAATGATCTGTTCCAGACAGATAATTCATTCCAAATAGATTCGTCTACCCCGGGAAGTGCGAAAAGAGCCGTACGCATAGAGTCTACTACAGGATTTTGCGGGTTATATCCTTTTAGTAAGATATCTGCGCCTAACTTAAAGTCCTCTGCACTGTAATTCTTCATTACTGTTTCATCAAAATTTGTACCGCCATATAACAAGTCCGGTGTAATTATCTCAGATGAGACTTCAACTTTCACAAATGTATCATCTTTTTCCGGTTTTACAGTAACCGCTTTTTTAACTTCAGGTGCAGTTTTTTCCGGGATTTGTGCTATTTTTTCTTCTTTTACCGGAACATTTAATTGCGAAATAACATCTACCCTGTCCAAATTACCGCACTTAATAAAAGATTCTATACCAAAAATTTTCTTGGCAATTTCATAAGGATCTGCATAAGTTGATTCAACCATTTTTATCAATGGCTGCATGTAAGAAGTTTTATTCACAGTGAGCCCTGCTTTTACAATTGCAAGAACAGGAGTAGCTATATAAGAACCGGGATTTAAAGCAGTATCAAGTACTTTTCCCAAAAGCCCACGAAAATTCACAAAAGATAGTACCGGCAATACAAAATATCGACCAGGTTTCATTTTACAACCGGCTAAAGCTTGCTCCATATTTTCATTAGACTGCTCAATATTAAACAAATGTTTTGCAGGATCAAACATTCCGCCAAAACCTATAACAGTATTTGTGAAAAATCTTATTGTTTCATTTTTAGAAGTTTCAAAATCTCTTTGTAAGAGACTGCTGACAAGTCTTATCGGATATTCGATATTATTTGTTATACCTTTAATCCTATCCATACCATATTCAGGCATAATTGATGACCACAAAATATGTATGGGGCGTATTGCATATTTATTTAAACCGAGATTAAAATTAAATAATTTACGGTTAAAATTTTCCCATTTATCATCTCCTAAAAATTCATAAGCATAATCTGGATATTTCGTTTCCTGAGCTATAACTGTAACGTTATTAAAAAATAAGCAAAGCAAAATCCAAAAGACAACAAGTCCTTTTTTAAACATATTATTCCTCATTATTGTATAATTTATTATTTCGTTGGCATTTTATTGTAGAAAGCTGAACGATAAAAATCATTAGTCAACAGAGCAAAAAAAATAATTACTAAAAAAATAGCAAAAAATAAATTTACCTGATTTTATACCAATATGCAAATACAATCTATCCAAACTCAAAATACATTTGCTTAAAGATATTAAAGAATATCTGATAAATATGCTCTCAAAGCCTGACGGGAATTCATCATTACTTGTTGCCGTAAACGAAAATGAAAAAGTTATAGGATATGCTGCGATGTCAAAACTTGATAAAGCACGCGGAAACATCGGGATCATTGAAGATATTTATCTTGATTATAATTACAGAAACAGTAATTTAGGGTTGTATATGCTTCACAAAATCACAGATTCTGTTCAAGGATTCTTCAATAAAGTTGTAGCAAAAGGAAAAGCTATTAGCCCAAATGGCCAAAATGCTCACTTGACTTACACTTCATACGGTTTTAAAAAACTTCCTACAGCCTCTAAAAATGTTGAATTATTGAATGCAAATTATCCGCCTGCCGGGAAATATTTTCCAGAATGGTTTATAAAAACACTTTAAATTAAAGTTATTGGAGTTAAATATTTTGCCGGTTTAACGTTACAGAAATTAACAAATAAAAGTCAAAAGTGTTTGAGTGTGATAAATTTAAAAAGTGTATATAAAAGGAGGGCGTATGAAAAATTTATTAAAAGCACTTATGGCTGTGGCTATAGCCGTAATAGGAACAGCTCCGGCATTTGCGTTTCCCGATGTAAGCGATACATATTGGGCAGCACCGCAAATAAAATTATTATCAGAGCAAGGGGTTATTGTAGGTTATCCTGATGGAACATTTAAGCCGGATGCAGATGTAACAAGAGCTGAATTTGCAGCAATGGCAATAAGAGCACTTGGACAACAGCATACAAAAGTTGCTCAGCCGATAAATTTCTCTGATATTGATGGAAATTACTGGGCTTATGAAGATATTCAAAAAGCGGTTTACTTTGACCTTATTTCAGCAGGAAAAGAAGGGGAATTATTCAGACCCGAAGATTCTGTATCAAGAGCAGAATCAATGTCTGTTGCGGTTAACGCTTTAACTACAGAAACAATAAGTACAGAAAAAGCTAAAGAAGTTCTTGAAAGAATGTACATTGATGCAAACACAATACCTGAATGGTTCTTAATCCCTGCAGGTAAAGCTGAAATTTTAGGAATGATTGTGGTAGCTCCAACTGCTCAAAAAGCTGCATTGGAAGCTAATCGTCCTGCGACAAGAGCAGAAGTTGCAGCCATATTATTCAAAATGATGGAACAGGCAAAACTTAATCCGAACGCAAAATTAGCCGAAGCAATGAAAAAGAAAACAGGAGATGGTTTTGTTATTGAAGACGCTACAGTTCAAGGAAGCATCGGTACAATTCCGGCAGGAACAATCGTTCCTATAACTCTAAATTCATACATCAGCACTCAAACTTCAGAAGGCGGCGCAGTGTATACAGCAAGAGTTCCTCAAAATTACGTTACAAAAGACAAATATATCTTAATCAGACAAGGCGCAGCCCTAAAAGGTCAATTACTTGACGTTAGACCGGGCAAATACTTTGTAAGAAACGGAGTTTTAGTTCTTAAAAATGCACTAATTACAACAGATAATGACCAAACAGCAGCATTTAACGCTATTGGCGAAATCCGCAAAGACAGAAACTGGTGGATGAAATTTGTAAGATGGGCATTTAAAGGTGAAAAACTTGAAATTCCTGCAGAAGGTACAGCTGACATGAAACTTTTACAACCGGTAAAAGTTGATCTTACAAACGGCTGGATTTTCGAAAAATAATCATACATCATTCTGAGGATTTCACTCCGACACAAAGACCGCTTTTAAAAAGCGGTCTTTTTTACTTGAAAATATACTCACTTTTTGGTAACATCAAAACATAGGGATTACAAAAGATAAAGAGGTAAAAATGTCAGGACATTCAAAGTGGTCAACAATTAAACACAAAAAAGCAAAAACAGATTCTCAACGTGCAGCAGTATTTCAAAAATATTCAAGAGAATTAATCGTAGCCGCAAGACTTGGCGGAGCTGACCCTGCAGGAAATTTCCGTTTAAGAACAGCTATTGAAAAAGCAAAAGCTGCAGGACTTCCAAACGATAACATTAAAAGAGCTATTGATAAAGGTGCAGGTGCAAGCGGTTCTGACAATTATGAAGAATTAACATATGAAGGATACGCAGCCGGCGGAGTTGCTGTTGTTTTAGAAGCTATGACTGATAACCGCAACAGAACAGCAGGCGATGTTAGAAGCATATTTACAAAGTTCAACGGAAACCTTGGCGAAACAAACTGCGTTAGTTGGATGTTTGATAAAAAAGGAAGCATAGAATTTGATAAATCAGTAGATTTTGATAAATTATTTGAAGCTGCTATTACACTTGATGCTGAAGACGTACAAGATGATGAAGAATGCTATAGAGTCATAACATCTGTTGAAAATTTCCAAGCTGTCGTAGAAGGACTTGAAGCTGAAGGGTTCAAAAGCTCAACCGCTGAATTTACAAGAATCCCGCAAAACAATATTGAAGTCACAGACATAAAAGTCGCAACATCTATTATGAGATTAATTGACAGACTTGAAGAACTTGATGATGTTCAAAATGTTTATGCAAATTTTGATATTCCGGATGAAATTCTACAACAACTTGAGGTTTAAACTTGATAGATAAACTTGAAAAACTTTCAAAAGTTCTTAATGAAAGCTACAGCGAAAAATCACTGTTGAATTCGTTAGGAACTTTTTTTGAAAAAAACTTCGATGTTGAAAAGTTTTTCATTGATATTAATAATAAAACATATTTGGAATCACCAATTATTGAATCCGATGGGATTAAATACCCGATATTTAAACACCGCAAAAGTATAGGCTATCTTTGCTTTAGCGGAGGAAACAATGAATTAAAAAAGTTTATAAAAATTGCAGCTCCTTTTATTTCACTAAAAGTTCAAAATATTATTCTAAGTGAAAAAATGCAAAAAAATATAAGTTTTCACGAAACAATGAAAAATATCGCAAAAATCATCGAAACACAATACGAGCTTAATTACATTATTCCTCTTATCGGTGAAATGATTGATAAATTTTTTGAAGATTATTTATTATATATTTTTCTCAACAACGAAACTGATTTACAGACACAACTTGCTTGGCCTGCAGCATGTAAAGACACAAAAATTCTGGAAATAATCAATAACGTTGACTCAAAAATATTCACAGAAGATAAAAAAACACTTGCTTTAACACTCAAAAGCGAAGGAAAAGAAGTCGGAATACTTGTTGCTAAAAGTACTGCAGACAAAATCACATCAAAAGATGAAGACTATTTAACACAACTGGCAGGACAAATTGCAACCACAATAAACCGGGCAAATGTATATGCTGAAATACTAAAACATGCTACACTAGATGCATTAACAGGATTTTATAACAGAAGACAACTGGAAGAACGTTTAAAACAGGAAATATCAAACGCAAAACGGCAAAAAGCTCCCCTTTGCGGCATTATGACTGACATTGACTTTTTCAAAGGAGTAAATGATACATACGGTCATGCCACAGGCGATTTAGTCTTAAAAACTATTGCAAAAATTATAAGAGGACAACTGCGAGAATACGACATCGCAGGAAGATACGGCGGTGAAGAGTTTTCCATACTTCTACCATTTACAAAAATTGAAGAAGCAAAAATGGTTGCGGAACGACTTAGAAAAACAATTGAAGAAAAAGTTATTGATATCTCCAAAGTTAACCCTGATTGTGGTATAAAAGAAATAAAAGTAACTTTAAGTCTTGGGATTTATGAGATGAAAGAATCTGATAATGACGATGATTTATTAAAAAAAGCAGACATAGCACTCTATCAGGCTAAAAATACAGGAAGAAACAAGGTAGTAGTTCAACATGAATAAGTATGAAAAAATTTGTAAAAATCTTGAAGATACAAAAAATTTAGCATATAAATTTGCAAAACTAATCGAAGATAACGGGTGTTTTATAAACCTTTACGGCGAAATAGGCGCAGGTAAAACCGCATTTGTAAAACTTGTCGCTCAAGCTATCGGTATTACGGAAAAAGTAACCAGTCCGAGTTTTGTTATTCTAAACGAATACCACAGCGCAAAAATTCCGGTATACCATTTTGACCTGTATAGATTAGAAAATGAAGGTGTAAAAACAATAACCGACGAACTTCGTGAATACTCTGAAGGTAAACAAATTACATTTGTTGAATGGGCTGAATTTTCACAAAATGAAATTCCATTTAATCATATAAAAATTAATGTAACTTATGAAGATAATGATTATCGGAAATATTCATTTGAAGGATTCGGAAAAGATTGTATTGAAATTGTAAAAGGATTAGAATAGTGAAAATATTAGTATTTGATACCTGCTTAGATAAAATGTATGTAGCTTTAGCACAAGATGATACGATTCTTAGTTCAAGAATCGTAACAAACCGCGACAACAAATATCATTCAGCGTTTTTAATTTCAACAATAAAAGAAATTCTAAAAGAAAATAAATTAACTCCGCAAGATTTAGATGCCATCGGCACAAATATCGGTCCGGGAAGTTTCACAGGTATCAGAGCCTGCACAACCGTTGCAAGAATGATGGCACAACAACTTGATATAAAAGCTTGCGGAATCTCATCACTTGAAATCTTGTCTAAAATTAATCCAACAGATAAACCAACCGTTGTTGCACTTGATGCAAGAAAAAACAGCGCATATCTTTATATAGATGAAGAAATCAAAGGTGCTGTACAAATAGATGAAGTAAAAAAACTTCTTGAACAAGATGATTATTATCTTATTACTGACGATAAACTTCAACCTGTACTAGGTGGAGTATCTTATCAACAAAGTGAGTACAATTTAGGAGAAATACTTGCAAAGCTTACCTTTGAAAAACTTCAAACCTCATCTGCAAAATGGCAAGAACTTAAACCGTTATACATTCAGCCGCCGCCTGTATATTAGGTAAATATTTGTTAAGTCTTAGCAAAAAATATTTTCTTTGAACATTATTATTTTATGAAAATTTTTAGTGTTCAAAATATTTTACCGCAGTATACGGCATATAAGCCTTATAGTTGTAATCAGACCCAAACTGCGCAGCTTAATGGAATTTCAGCAGATTATTTTGAGAAAAAATCAGTAAATACATCCCTGCACAGAAACGTACAGTTTCTGGGCAGCATTGTTAATATTAACAATGAGTTTGAGATGAAATTTACAAAAACATTTTTCAAAAAATTATTAAGAGAAGGTATTACAGACGGATATTCAGACATTATATTAATTCCAAGAGAGAACTATGATGAACTGAAAAAATATGGAGATTTAAATAAAAAAAGTATTATTGCAATTAAAGCATTAAAAAAATATCGGGATAATATGTTTCCTGTAGAAAAAGAAATATTTTCAATGCTTGAAACTATGTCTAAAAAGAATCCTGATTTAACCTTGCAAGAATTAATCCGATTAAAATATCCTCAAGCTGAACAATCTTTAATTCTTCAGCAAAGTAAAATTTTAAACAAAATAAATATCACAATTAGAAAACTACCAAAAAATGATTATCAAAAAGTTCGCGCTGTTATACAAAACGCTTTTGATAAAATTTTTGAACCAAATCCTAAACCGGAAAAACGTTTTGGCAGAAAAAAATTTTTAAATGATTTAAGAAATATAGAACTGAAAGATAAAAAAACAAAAAAACAAATTCTTAAAATAGCTGAAAAACTCCCTAGTTCATCTAATAATATCAATGCGTTTATTGTCAAATATTCTCAGCCATATAAAATAAGATACGACTACAATAAACATAAAAATATCTACATCAAAAGGGATTCACAAGAACTCGGCTTAAGACTTATTGAACCATCTATCGGAACTGATGATCATATCTACCCTCATACAAGATTCAGAAAAGAATTTCAAGAATGGCTTGAAAACGATAACGATCAACCTTTAAAAAATAATTTAAAAGTCACCATTTTAACATCCAGAAATATGAACGGCTTAAAAACCGATACTCTTATTGACGATTTTATATTGGAAAACGAATCACTTAATATTCCTGAAAAAATTCAAAATCATGTTAAAAGACTCATTGAAATTGCCGAAAGATGGACAAAAGTAGGAAGATTAGAAGATGCATCCTTGCTATGTGATTATATTCAAGTTGTTAAACAAGAATTTGACCTGCGCTCAAATATCATAAAAATAGATCTTAGAGAATTCGAAACAAAAATTCCTAAAATACAAGAAAGAGCAGCAACATCTTGTGAAAAAAAAGCAGAAAAGAAAAGATTAAAAAAAGCCGGACACGCTGACAATACACATAAAGAAACCTATTTAGATAAAAACAAAAACCCTGTTGAAAACCGCAAAGTACAAAAACATCAATCCAGGTTTAAAAAGTAATTTCAAAATAAACTTGCAAAAATCTAAAAATAGTGTACAATGAAATGATAACCTTACGGTTATAAAGACCCAAAGTACACAATCAGGAGAAAAACAATGTACGAAGATGAAAAATTAGTATGTGAAGATTGCGGACAAGAATTTGTCTTCACAGCAGGCGAACAAGAATTCTATGCAGAAAAAGGACTTGTAAACAAACCTAAAAGATGCCCGGATTGCAGGCTCGCACGCAGAAAAAACAATCGCAAAAAAAGAAAAATGTATGACGCAGTTTGCTCAAAATGCGGTGCACAAACTCAAGTTCCATTTAAACCTGTTCCAGGTAGAGAAATTTTCTGTAAAGAATGTTTCCAAAAACCTGAAGAATAATTTACGTACAAGTTTAAATATACTAAAACGGCGAAAGGGAAGTCACAAAGGCTTCCCTTTCTGTTTGCTATCATATGGTTATACAATTATTTAAATATTCTATCGTACTTATCTTTTCGTCATATAAATACTTAATAAAATTCAAATAAGAATCTTCACGAGATGTTATCACAAGATTAATTTCAAATCCTTCTGTACAAAACGGCTCGTAATCATACACTACATAACTGTTGTATTTACTTTTCCATTCTTTACGTTCGATTCTACTGTTATTTTCTTCAATAACATCTTCTAACCAAGGTAAAAGATTTTGATCAATATTTTTCATTTCCAAACGATTGTATCTATTGCAATCATTACAACTATTTCCAATAAACATAAAATTTACTCCACTAAGTCTTATATATTTGAATTGTACAAACTCCCTTATCTAAAATAATCGCCACAATGTATAAAAAATTATTGTCGGATTTACTAATCTTAAAAGTATATACTTAATATATCGTTACAATATATAAAAATAAGACAATTAATTTCTATTAATAAACTTTATATATATAAGTACTAACTGAGGATTATTATGAGTTTTGCAGACAATATGCGAATATTGAGTAACATTAACTGTGGTCTTGCTTCTGCTACAACATTTTTGCAGCAAAAATCAGACGGAGTCAATCCACAATATGCAACAATGAATCTATTTGGCAACTTGGCAAATGGTATTGCAAGAAATGAAGTAGCATATGAAATGCAAAGATTCGGTAATCCTACCGGTAATATGATAAATATGTACGCAGGCTATGGAAATCCGATTTCTAATGCAATCGGTACAATGGGATTAATGGGTGCTTGTACACCTAACCCTTGGATGTTTTTCAATTCATATTCATTTATGTGTCCGCCGATGCCTATGATAGGCGGTTTCTACTCTAATATGGGTATGGGTTTCAATTTTGGAGCTCCACACTGCTGTCACCGCGGCTTCTTCTGCTAGGTGCGGTCGTACGGGGCAATATGCTCCACATTGTTTCCTGATCTGTGATAAATAATAGGTTGGGATCTCCACTTCAACAATAAATATTTATTTTTCGCCTGCTATTATAGAAATCACTGCAACATATGTCCAGAACATAAACTGCAGCTGAGGTCTAAAGTATATTGTATCAACAAGCCCGTGAAACATTACTGCCCAAATTGCAGTTATAGCAGTTGACACAAAAATCACTTTTTCAATATCACAGGATTTTAGAACATACTGAACAGCATCTTTCGATAACGTAACCAGAAATCCTAAAAATGCAATAAGTGCAAAAATTCCACTTTCCACAGCTGTTTCAAGATAAATATTATAAGCACTTAATGCATCAAAACCGGTCTTCATATAAAGTCCGTAAATTTCACGGAAATTCTTATTACCGACCCCAATTCCCAAAAGCCAATTGTCTTTAAACATTTCAAATGAAGAATTATATACATTAAATCTAAAAGAATTAGATGAATCATTTCGCATTGCAAAAATTGACATAAATCTATGTCTTAATGCACCTACAAAAGTTATAGCTCCAAAAAACAAGACCATAGCACCTGTAATAAATGAAACATATAATTTTTTATAAGTTTTCCACAGAAATTTTGCAGAAAGTAAAAATACGCACCCCAAAATTAACATCAAAGCAAGGTAAGCTCCGCGGCATCCTGTTTGAAAAATAGTAAAAACACCCAATAAAGTAAACGCAAGCGCGCCAACTGCTGCTTTAAAGTGTTTTTTATTAATAAAATAAAATACACTTCCGATTACTGCAGGAAACCCGCAAACCAAATATCCGCCAAAAAGATTTGGATTTAATGGTTTTAAAGTTCCGTAAACCCTTGATAAGACATCTTCAGGGTTAAGTCTTGATGTATCTTGCCAGGTCGAAATTGCATCCAAATGTAAGAAGCTTTGTAAAAATCCAATAACGGATTCTCCGGCTATACATACAGCAATAGTACCAAGCAGCCAAATAATATGACTTTTATGAGCCTTCAAATACTGAATAACTGACAAGTAAAAGCCCAAATAAACAACTGTTTTAAAAAATCCTTTCAAACTCAATGCAAATAATGTTGACCCGAAAAGACTTATAATAATAATCATAAAATACGCCAACAGCCATATTTCAAACTGCTTAAAATCAATTTTTTCATCAGGTTTGGTTGACATTTTCACAAAAGTAAAAAACATAGCTCCGAGCGCAAAAACACCGATTGAATCGGAGTTCATAAAAGTCGAAACTGACAACGTTAACAAAATAAAGACAAATATAAATTTGTCAATATTTTGCAAAAATAAACTGTTTTCGTATAAATAATTTAATTTTTCTTGTGAGAATTTAAAAAACTTATTGAACATCATCTGTAGTATTCATATCTTTTTTCAAAGCTTTGTTATCAACCGCATCCACAATTTGAATGTCTGAAACCGAACCGATGAATTTATAATCTTTACCTTCCAGCGTTATTGGTAAGCCCAGTTTAACTTTATTTCCGCCAACGACAGCACCGTCTTTTGTAATTTTTGCTTTATCGGTAAGTGTTACAACAACATCATATAAATCCGGTTGTGCAACATCTTCTACAACAATTACAACTTTTTTGGAATTCAAAGTTGGAAGCACAATTTTTCTTCTGTCAGCTTTAACATCAACAATATCCAAGTCAGAATAAGGTACATTTCTAATACTTATAAAAGTTTTTTCCCCTTTTTTGATTGGAATATCTTTTCCTGAAAAAGTTACACCTCTCATATAAACTTTAAATAAGATATTTGATGTTGCTTCAATTTGTTTATCTGCAGTTTGTCTGTAACCTTTATAAGTGGCAAAGCCAACAGCCAGTGCAATGATTACACAAGCAACTATAATAAAATCAACAATCCTGATTTTCTTTACAAGTTCTTTTAATTTATCCATATAAAAGTCTCCTTAAATTAAATCTTCAATTCCTGTGCTGCTGATATAAGCTCATCAACTGTAGTTGTTGCGCATCCAAATTGTCGAACAACAATACTTGCTGCGATATTACCAATTACAGCAGAGTATACAGGATCAATCCCGGCAGCCAATGCTAATGAATAGACTGCAGTAACAGTATCACCTGCACCTGTAACATCAAACACTTCAGATTTATTAAATACAGGAATCTTTGTATAGTCATTATTTGGTTTAGCAACAAACATACCATCAGCACCACAAGTAATTAAAACTGATTTTGCATTTGTTTCGGATAAAAGTTTTTCGCCGGCTTTTTTCAAATCTGCTTCTGATTCAATTTTAAATCCAACAGATTTTTCTGTATCAGGAAGATTAGGTGTCATTGAAGTAACGTTTTTGTATTCTCCCAAATCCTTTTGAGCATCAACTACTACAACTTTTCCAAGTTCATTTGCATAATCAATAGTAAATTTAATAATTTTATCTGTTAAAGTTCCTATATGATAGTTTGATAAAATAACTGCATCATAATTAGGAAGCGCTTTTTCAATACTTTTAATAACTTTTTCTTCAGTTTCTGCAGATATAAAGCCTTTTGACTGCCTGTCAACGCGAACAATCTGCTGTGTGATTGAAGTAGTAATAGAACCTGAAATTCTTGTTTTAACAATAGTTTTACGAGTTTTATCTTTAACAATTTCAGAACAATCAATATTTGCTTTATCAAAAGTATCAAAAAGCAATTCTGAGTAATAATCATCACCGGCAACTCCGATAACACCGGTTTTACCGTAATTAAGCGTTGAAACGTTATGAGCCGCGTTTGATGCACCGCCTAAAATCAATTTAGTTTTAGTATGCTGTAAAATAAGCACCGGAGCTTCACGGGAAATTCTCTCAGCATCGCCATATATCATTTCATCAAGCGCCAAATCCCCTACAATAAGAACTTTTGGCTCAGTTATTTTTTTAATATAAGATATTAATTTTTCTTTATCAATATTCATAATACCAACTCTTTTAACTTCTCGTATAAATATTCTAACACAAAAAATCTTAAAATGTTAAATTTTGTAAAATCATTTCTATAAATTTAGCAATTTTTCAGATTGAGAATACTTTATATAAATATATAAAGCTCTCTCTTCTTATTTAAACGGATAGGCCTTGATATTAACAAGGTCTTTTTTTTGCGCATAATTATTCTTGAACATCACAAGAAAATGTTTTTTGCGCAACACAAGTCTTATCAAGACTACAATAAAGATCTTTTGCATCTTGTATACAATTGCTATCAATCACTCCGTCTTTATTTTTAAAAAATATTCTTGTTCTAGAACCAGTAATAGCATCTAAACACGTATTATGAGGTACCTGTTTTGGTAACTGGTACCATTGATAACTAGAACATTCCAGCATAAAATCATAATCACTTGGCTGCACCCCACAACTAATAGAAGCAGAATAAGTAGTATAAGGCACTCCATGCTTTGAGCTCTCATAAGTATAATAATCAGCCAAATTACAGGTGATAATAACATGTGTTTTCTTACGACAAAGAGGCATCCCTTTCATTTCATCATACGTACAACAAGCATCATTATAGTCTGTTATAGTTCTTGTTCTACAGCAATCCAAACTATTTTGATCGATGTCGCAGGCTAACTTTGGGGATTCCGGAGGATTTGGTGAAGTTGCTCCACCTCCCAAATCTATATAACCATTATGCGCCAAAACCTCGGTTGAACCACTCACTCTGCCGGTTCGAGTTTTGGCATCTATTGTAAAACTGCGTAAATCACGACCAAAAACATTTGGTCCTTTCTTACCATTTATATCAAGCAACCCTTCAATACTTCTTGCTCCGATTTGAGGGGTTATACAAATACTCATACCGTTTTTTAAGCGGGCACAGCCTCCTTTATATGTAGGCGTATATTCTTCCTTTTTGTTATCCTTATACTCATAATATTTATCCGCAAAACAATCACTGTTTGTATCGCCGCAATATTTAGCTACCCTTAAATATTTTTTAATAAACTTACCGGAAGTATCATCATAAGAATCAGGTTCGACATCTGTATACATCATTGTTGAGAAAAAATCATTCTTATTCTCACTGACCGCAAGACTATCTATTGCCATTGATATAGTTTTCACCTCACGAGCAAAACCCAAATCCAAAGTCTTTTCATTAAACTTACTTATTGCGACTGGAAGTATTATTGCTGAAATCACACCCACTATCGCTACAGCTAGTAAGACTTCGGTTAAGGTGAAGGCTCTACTTTTTATCATTTATCCTCCTTTTAATATTAAACAGTATTACAATATTATTATCTATATGTTTAATAATATTATACGTGTATATAATGCTAGTCAAGACCAATTTAAAAATGTTACATTACATATATGATAAAAAATAAGCTATCTATTATGATGGGAATCAGACGAATGAATATGGCTGAACTTGCAAGACTTGCAGGACTAAGTCACGTTGCGGTGTTCAGAATTTACCATAATAAAACTAAAACTATAGAACTTGAGACCATAAATAAATTATGTTTTGCACTGGATTGTAAAATTCAAGACATATTTGAATATATTCCGGATTAAAAAAGAGGCGCACCTTGCGGGTGCGCCTCTTTTTTATATTTATTGACTAAACCATTTCAGCAATTTTAACTGCATTTTTGTTAGCAATTTCAACTAAAGATGAAATTGTAGCAATCATAGAAATTGATGAAGTTAGTTTGTTAACACATGAACCGCAGCCAATAGCTGAAGCGCCTGCAGCAAATGCAAACGGAGCAGTTGTAGGGTTAATTCCTGTAGCTGTCATAATTGGCATTTCAACATTTCTTGAAAGTTCAATTGTATTAGAAATTGTTAATTCTGCTCTATCCATTAAAGCTCTAGCACCTGTTAGATTAGCTTCGGTTGAATAGTGACCTTCTGTTTGAATTAAATCAATACCCATAGATTCTAATTTTACAGACAATGCGATTTGATCTGCGATATCAATTTCTCCCGGAACTGTTACTGAGAAGAATACTTCTTTACCATCAAGTAAAGATAAAGTTTCTTCAACAAGTGATAAAACATCATTTACATCAAAAGACATACCTTTTTTGTAAAGTACATCAAAGTTGCCAAGCTCAATAGCATCGGCACCAAGTTCAACAGCTTTTACAAGTTCAGCCGGTACAATTGAAGATACAAAGATTGGAAGCTCTGTCATTGAGCGAACTTCTTTAATAATATCTTCTCTTGCACAAATATCAACAGCAGAAGCATGAGCAGTTTCAGCTGATGCAACAACTTTTTTAATATTTTCGATATCAAAGTTATCAATACCTGCGATAACTTTAACCGCACGTTTTTCTTCTAACGCGTGTTTAAATGAATCAATTCTAGCCATAATTTTCTCCTTAATTATATTCTCGGACTTAACGTCATCTGAATTATACATTAAAATTTTAATATTTTCAAGAACTAACCTTTAAAAACGAGAATAAGAGAATATATTTTTATGCGAATAAAAAAATAATTATCTAGAGAGGTTATAAATATGAAAAGAAAAATATTTTTAATTCTGACGATTACACTTTTAAGTATAAATACGAGTTTTGCTCAAGGGTATTATGCTCCGGATGAGCAGGTAAACATCAGCGTTTACGAAAAAATAAGTCCCGCAATTGTAGCAATTGAAGCACAAGTTAAAGACGGGGTTTCTGCAGGTACCGGTTGTATTGTAAGCCCTGACGGACTTATTTTAACAGGTTCGCATGTTGTTGAAAACTACAAAGACATTGAAGTTACAACCCATAACGGACAAACATATAAAGCACAATTTGTTGCACAAATGGGAAAAAATAAGGATTTAGCACTTATTAAAATTTCACCTAAAACACGTCTTAACACAGTGTCTTTCGGGGATTCTGAAGGTGTGAAAGTAGGACAGAAAGTTTTATCTATCGGCAACCCTTTTGGATTTTCAAACACATTAACTCAAGGAATAATTTCACGAATTGACTATGTCAAAAACAGATTCCAGACAGATGCTGCAATTAACCCGGGCTGTTCCGGAGGACCTCTGCTTAACTCAACCGGTGAAGTCATTGGAATAAGCCAATCTATTTACAACCCGGATCATAATATTTCAAATATCGGAATAGGATTCGCAATTCCATCAAATGAAGCCATAAAATTTATTGCGACAGTCGACAAAAATAAAATTTCGACAAAAACAAAAAAATAATTTACTACAGCCACTTTTTATGTTATATTCAAAAACGAAAAAGGGGCTGAATATTTGATTAATTTTTTAGGATTATGCGTTAAAAACTTGATAGAATGTTTTAAATATCTCTTTGGCGGAAACCTGAGATTTAGAACAGTAATCTCTCAAGCTGCTGCAATCAGTTACGATTCTTTGCCAATATCCCTTGTTATAGCATTTATTTCTGCCGCTGTTATTGCGATTCAGGTATCAAAAGAATTTCTTTTAACCGGTGCTGAAGCCTATATCGGCGGTTCTATTGCCGTTGTTATGATTAGAGAAATCGCACCCGGTTTTGTTGCTCTTGCAATAGGAGCCAGAGCAGGAACTGCAATTTCTGCTGAAATTGCCAATATGCAGGTAACCTCTCAGGTTGATGCAATAAAAACCCTCAAAATCAACCCTGTAGGATATTATTTTACACCGCGAATCTTAGCATCTGCCATCACTGTTCCCATGGTCGTATTAATTGCAGAATTTGTCGGAATAATTAGCGGTATGGCTGTATCTTTAGGAACAATCAATCTTCATCCCGCAAGATACATGACATCAGCCTGGGCATGGATGGAAACTAAAGATATTTATATTAGTCTTTTAAAAGCCTGTATTTTTGGTGCATTAATTGCTTTAGTCTGTGCTACAAAAGGATACGAAACCAAAGGCGGCGCTAAAGAAGTCGGAACATCAACAACTCAAGCCGCAATATTATCAACAATTTATATGCTTATTGCAGATTTTTTAATTAATTTAGTGTTTTACATTGCATAATTCAATCCAATTTTTAAAAATTTCAATTCCAAATTCTGTCAAAATGGATTCCGGATGAAATTGGACTCCATATACTTTTTTACCCTTGACTTTTAATGCCATAGGAATATTATCTACAGTTCCGGCTTTGATATCTATATTTTTGGACACACCGGATACAATAAGAGAATGATATCTTGTTGCACTAAAGCCTTGTCTTAACCCTTTAAAAAGCTGAAAATCATCATCATAATATATTGCAGAAGTTTTGCCATGACACGGTTCTGGAGCATTTATAATATCCAATCCGTAATATTTTGCAATACATTGCATACCAAGACAGACCCCTAATATAGATTTCGAGTCTTTATATAAATCAATAACATCCATTGTAACACCAGAATTTTCAGGATTTCCCCAACCAGGTGACAATAAAATCCGTGAAAATTTCAATTTTTCAATTTTCTTAATGGACAATTCATCATTTTTAATAATAATCGGTTCAATCCCAAGTATTTGTATGTATTGAACAATATTATATGTAAATGAATCATAATTATCAATTATAAGCATAATTCAACCTCGATTAATCCGCGCACAGAATTAAAACAAAAAACTTTATCTGCAGAAATCAAATCTGACGGATATAAAATTTTTTCTTGCCAGTTCAACTTTTGTCGGAATATACCGTTAAGAAGCCCGCATTCAACAGGCGGTGTATAATAATTACCATTTTTAAGAATCCCGATATTTGTAAAAATACCCTCTGTAACCTGCCCCTTTTCATTAACTTTTATATATTCGAAAACATCATCAGGCATAGAATCCCTGATTGTCGTCTTATGATACAAAAATGGATTTATAGAATTTACTTCACCGCATATTTTTACCTTTGGTTTATGCTCAGTAATCGGTAATTTCTTATATTCTACAGAATAAACACCATCTTTATTTAATACAACCCTTGTCACTTTACCTGATTTTAATTCAACATTTTCAATTTCATTATTCCACTTAAAGCCAAGCTCAAACGCAGATTTTTTCATTCGTTCTACATGCAAGTCCCAATCACAAACAGCTGTTTCAATAATAGAAAAAGGTGTTTCTAAAAATTTAGTTTTTGTAAGAGTTTCTTCCCATTCTTCTTGAGCAGTAGAATCCCAAACAACAGCCCCACCAGCAAAATAAGTAAATAGACTTTCATTATTTTTTCCTTGAAGTATTCTTATCGGAACGGAGAAAACAGCCTCATCACCATAAATATAACCGATTACTCCGCAATATACCTCTCTTGAATACCTTTCAACATCTTCTATTACCTTCATTGTCGAAACTTTTGGCGCACCGGTTATGGAACCGCAGGGATAAATTGCCTTAAAAATATCATATAAATTATACTTTTCATCAACTTCCGCAGAAATTTCAGATGTCATTTGATAAACGGTAGGATGTTCTTCTATTTCAAAGAGTTTCTCTACCTTAACAGTACCCGGCTTTGCTATTCGGCCTAAATCATTTCTCAATAAATCAACAATCATTATATTTTCAGCACGATTTTTAATATCCTTACTAAGAAATTCCCGTTGATTTTCAGCTTTAGGAGCTGTTCCTTTCATTGGTTTTGTATAAATTTTATTTCCTTTTAACTTAAAGAATAGTTCAGGTGAAAACGATAATATTTTTTCATATTTATTTTGTAAAAAAGCATTATATGGTGTTTTTTGACGAGATAATAACCATTCATACAGTTCAAAATCACCAAGATTTGTACGAATCTCAGATGGATAAGTATAATTTACTTCATATGTTATACCATTATAAATTTGTCTTTTTATATATTCTATTGACCTAAAATATTCATCTTTTGATATTTTAGGTTTGATAAGAATTCCTGCATTTCTATCCGGAAATTGAGGGATATATTTTTCAACCTTATCATAAGCCTCAAAGTACATAAGCGGATACTTAGAACTTTTGGATAAATCGTATCTCATATATCCAATTATATGTAAGTTTTTCTTACGCAAATTCTCAAGCCTCAAAAAACCGTTCTGAATTTCTTCAGGTTCAAATATTTCTATAAAATCAACTCTGTTTTCAAAGAGTTTATCTGAATAAATCTGCATAAAGATATTATATTACAAACTACTGATATCACATGTTTATTATATAATGTTAAGGAGTACAGAAAGGACTGTTTTATGAAAGAAATTATTGTATCAGGGATGAGATCCACAGGGAAATTACATTTAGGACACTATCTCGGAGTTATCCAAAACTGGGTTCAACTACAAGATAAGTACGATTGCTATTTCTTTGTTGCAGATTGGCATGCCCTAACTACAAAATACGATAAAACAGATGACTTAAGACAAAATATTTTAGAAGTTGTAATGGATTGGTTAGCCTGCGGTATTGATCCGAAAAAATCAGTAATTTATGTTCAATCGCTTGTACCTGAAATTGCAGAATTAAACATATATTTAGGCATGATAACACCGCAAAATTGGGTTGAACGTGACCCGACTTTAAAAGATATGGCAAAAATCTTAAAAACAAAAGAAGGACAAGGACAGCAAATTAACTACGGTTTAATGGGATATCCGGTCCTAATGAGTGCTGATATTATGATGTTTAACGCGAATTGTGTTCCTGTCGGAAGCGATCAGGTCGCACATATTGAAATAACACGTGATATAGCAAGAAGATTTAACAATATATACGGTGAAGAATTCTTCAACGAAGCAAAACCTCTGCTTAATAACTGTTCACTAATCTGCGGTCTTGACGGCAATAAAATGGGTAAATCATTTAATAATGATATAAAAATTTCTGACAGCGCAGAAGATACTGCAAAAAAAGTTATGTCAGCAATTACCGACCGTTCAAGACTAAGAAAAGACGACCCGGGACATCCTGATGAGTGCGAAGTTGCATTCAAATACTGGACAATTTTCGGCGAAGAAGAAGAAATTCAAACAGTAAGATGTGAATGTGAAAAAGGCTTAAGAGGTTGTGCTCAATGTAAACGTCAATTAGGCGAAAAAATAAATGCCCGCCTTAGTGAAATCAGAGAAAGACGCAGATATTACGAACAAAATCAGCAAGAAGTTGAACGTATTATCGAAGAAGGTTCAGCTAAAGCCAGAGCAAAAGCTCAGGAAATATTAAAAGAAGTAAGACGTCTTGTGAAAATGTATTAATTTTGACTCGTCACAAATATCTTGTATAATGTAAAAATTGAAAGAGGTAATATATATGAATACAGTTACAGTAGTAGGCAGAGTAGGCAGAGATGCATCAGAAAACTTTAATTCCTACGACTCAGGAAAAACTAAAGCATCATTTTCTGTTGCCGTAAACAGATGGGATTCTAAAACAAAATCAGAAGTAACAGACTGGTTTAATATTGAAGTCTGGGGAAATCAAGCTGAATTTGCTGCCGAATACGTAAAAAAAGGCAGACTTGTTGCAGTTGACGGAAGAATTGCAAACAGACGCTGGACAGATAAAATGACAAACCAAGAAAAAGAATCTTTTTACGTTGTAGCAAACACTATAAGATTATTAGGTTCTAAGAAAGACGCAGAAACAGAAGCTGTATTATGATAACAAATTCTAGCACTGCAGCAATCATAGCTGATGACCTAACAGGAGCTAATGATACAGCGCTGCAATTTAAATTAAACGGAGCAGATACAAATATTCTGCTTACTACAGACATTGAGCCAACCTCGGCTGATTACCAGCAGGCATGGGCAATTTCAACTGAATCCAGAAATATTTCACCACAGGATGCTTTTGAAAAAGTTAAACAAGCAACACAGCTTTTTGTCGATAAAATCAATCCGGATTTTTTCTACAAAAAAATAGATTCAACAGTCAGGGGAAATATTGCAGTTGAAGTTCTTTCTATGCTTGAAGTTTTAGGTTGGGATGCTGCAATAATCATGCCTGCATTTCCTCAGGAAGGCAGAACAACAGTAGGCGGCTATCATTTGCTAAAAGGGGTGCCTATTGAACGTACGGAAATGGCACGCGACCCGCATTCACCTATATATGAATCGCATCTACCAACACTTTTAAAAAATCAACTTGGCGAAAATCTTGAAGACCTGGTAGACAGCATTAAGCTTAAAACCATTATGGACGGTGCAGGTCCGATTCTTAAAAAAATCAATAAACTCATTGAAAAAGGTGCAAAAATTATTGTAGCTGATTCAGTTTCAACAGTAGATTTAGAACAAATTGTCCTTGCGATGCAGAAATCTAATTTTAAGATTCTGCCAGTAGGTACAGCTGCAGCAGGAAAAGTTTTGAGTAATCAGTGGTTTCCTATAAATGAAGATAATGAAATGCTGCCGGTTAAGTTACCAAAACTTCCGAAGCTTATTGTTTCAGGCAGTGCAACACAAATTACAGCAAGCCAGATTGATAAATTTGAACAAAACGAAGAATACGAAGAAAACAGTCTTGTTATTGAACTTGATATGAATACTGTTTTATCAGGAGTTCAAGACAGTCTTGTGGACAGAATTGTTTCTAATATGACAGGAAGCAATATTGTCCTTGTTCATACATCAAAACTTTTGAAAAATTTTGACGGATTTTCAGAAGACACAATAAAAGCTGATATAACAAAATCAGGGCTGGCTAATGTTATAACTGATTTCCTTGCAGAGCTATCACATAGAGTTCTTGAAAATACAAAAGCTGTATTAATTACCCTTGGAGGTGAAACATCTTATAAGTGTTGTAATGCTATTAACGCAAACCAGTTGAAGCTTATTGATGAAGTTCTGCCTGCAATTGCGCTTAGCAAAAATGCTAACGCAGATCAGTGGATTGTTACAAAATCAGGTAACCTGGGCGGAGTGAACACTCTTATTGAAATCCTGAATTACTTTGAAAAACACGAAGAATAAATTATGAATAAAATTGCAATTACAACAGGTGATCCGAACGGTATCGGGGCAGAAATTACAATAAAAGCCCTTAACCAATTGAATTTGCCAACTGAAAAAGTAGTAATAATATCAAATAAAAAGATTCTTGATTATTACGGAAAACTTGATAAAAAATACGAAATAATCGAGATTCCATACACGGCTGAAATTAAACCCGGTAAAATTACAAAAGAAGCAGGTGAGTTTTCTTTTCAAACTTTAAAAAAAGTCTGTGAACTAAAACCTGATGCTATTGTCACAGCACCTGTAGCTAAAAATGCCCTGCATTTATCCGGGCATATTTTTAACGGACAAACCGAAGTTTTACAGCATTTTTTGGCACACGATAATCAGCTTGCAGAAATGCTTTTTGCCGCTAAAAATTTCAGAGTACTGCTTTTGACACGCCACTGTGCATTAAAAAATATTACTTTAACAAAAGAAATTGTTAAAACAAAAGTTCAAAATCTTGTTAAAACATTTGAAACGCAATTTAAGATTCAAAACCCGAAATTTGCGCTATGCGGCTTCAACCCGCATTCAGGTGAGGACGGGATTTTAGGTAATGAAGAAATTGAAATTTTAATACCTGCGGTTAAAGAACTTCAAAATGAGGGGATAAATATTACAGTGCCACTTCCTGCTGATACCCTGTTTGTAAATGCCGCTAAACATTACCAAAATGGAACTCAGGATGAATTTGACTGTTACATCGCAAACTATCACGATCAGGGATTAATTCCGATAAAAACTGTTGCAGCTGATAAAACTGTTAATATTACAATCGGACTGGATATTATAAGAACCTCTCCTGGGCACGGTACGGCATTTGACATTGCTGGTAAAAATATTGCAGACCCTGCCGGCATGATAGAAGCTATAAAATACGCATTATAATTGACAAAATTTAGAATACTCGCAGCGTTCACAATTTTGCTCGTTACAATTATACAAGTTATCTGATACTATTTTATTGCATATTTCTTCAATACGTTTTTCGTATTCTGCTTTTAAGACAGAATTAAATTTGATTACGTGATTTTTTTTGTCTTTCAAATTGATATACACAAAAGAAAGCTTATTATATTTACCGTTTAAATACCTGTCCAAACTTAACAAATAAACCATTGTTTGAACATCATATTCAGGATTTTTCGGAACTGAACCCGTTTTATAATCAAGTATAAAATAATCATCACCGTAAAAGACTACAGCATCAATCCTTCCGCCAACCCAAAAATCTGAAACTTTACAGGATAATTGATATTCTGATTTTAAACATTTTTTCTGAAAAAACGGATTATTAAGCAGTGACTGCCAAACTTCGCGTTCATTATCAGATAAAGCCGTCTCAAGCCTTGAAATATTTATCCCCTGAAGGAAATAGTTAGCTAACGCGTGAATCTTTTTACCTTTTTCAAATGGTGCTCCAGACAATGGAACATTTACCCGCTCAATATATTTAAAGAAGAATTTTTTTGGACAGGTTTGATAAGTTTTCAGCATATTTGGAGAAAAATTGTTTATTGTCACGCGTCTACCCCCAATAAATTCACAAAAATTGAACTTGGCTCTTGCTTTTGTTCTTTGCCAAAACGGGTTTTTGCTTTAGTGCTTGTTGTAATATAAAGCTTATTTTTTGCACGAGTAACTGCAACATACAACAATCGAAGATTCTCAGACAAAATTTCCTGTTTAAGTTCATATTCTGATTTTGGATTATAATTCGGATTAAGGTTTTTAACAGATTCCATAAATTCTGATGACTTCAGACTTATTGAACCGATTGTAAGCGGAAGATTTTTTTCTGTCATTTCAGGTAAAAATACCAGATTAAATTCATCACCTTTAGATTTATGCATAGTCATAATCTGAACTTTTCCCGCTAAAAAGGCTTTATCATCTTCATCTTCTTCCGAGAAGAATTTAAAACCGCTCAAGTTTGGTTTTTTGGACAATTCAGCAAGCCGAGAAACCGCATATTCAAGAGAATTATTTTTTATACAAATCCGTTTTATAAGTGTTGAAATCAGATAAATATTTGACTTTTCTATATCACTTTTGAAAAACTGCATACCTATTTTTACGGCAAGCTCATTTGGAGTAAGATAGCAAAGCGAGATCCAGTAATTTAAATCCCAATAAAACTGTTCAAGCACAACACTTTCGAGGTTGTCAGAGTTAATCTGAACAAACGGATTTTCATATTTTCTAATTTCAGTATCAAGCCCTCTTTTATAATATCCGTAATCTGCAAGTATACTGTAATTTTGCGCGATATTTTCATTATCAAACGGATTGATAATCATTTTCATCACGGCAAAAATAACCTTAAATATTGCTTTTTGTTCTAAACATTGATTTCTGGTAATAACTTTCAGACCGCTATTTTCGATTAAATTCTGCCATGAGGCTACCTGATAATTGTTTCGAAGTAAAATTCCTACAGTATATTCAGGATGCTTTGAAAGAGTTTCTTTAATAATACGCAAAACGTAGTTCTTTTCTTCAACTCCACTATCAAAAAGCTCCCCGATAACCGCTGGTCCAACGCCGCACGGTTCAGGATTTTTTCCTTCTACAGGCTGCATAAACATTTTAAAAAATGAATTAGCGCTTTCAGGTTTTACGCTTGAAGATTCAACAAGTAAATTTGCAAACTTCCAAACATCTTTTGTACAGCGTTGCGAGCAGTTCATTGTAACGTTATTGTTTTCTGTAATAAACCGTCTGAACCCCTCAACATCAGCATTAGAAAATGTAGCCGTAATTGACTGATTAACATCTCCACAGCGAATAATATTTTTGTGTTTTCCTGAAAGCAAAGTAATCAATTCCTGCTGAACTCCTGATGAATCTTGTGCTTCATCTTCAATAATATATTCGCAAATTTCCTGATAATGCGCTAAAATATCCGGATTCTCTTTCAAGATACGAACAGAACCTGTCAACATATCATCGTAATCTATCAGATTAAATTCTTTCAGACTATCCTGATAAGCCTCAAAAAACATTTTAAACTTTTTCAGTTTTGTATCTGCCGGCTCAACGGCAAAGTTACCTCTACCAAACTTGAATACAGATACTGCACGGTCAAATTCTTCTGCTGTTTTTTGTTCAATCTTTAACTTAGCGGCAATTTCACGCAAAATTCTTCCGCGTTGTGAATCATCACAGATTTCAAAATCCGCAGAAAGACCAAGTTTTTCGTAATTTCCGTTTTCTTTCAAGATTCTAAGCGCAAGCCCGTGAATTGTACTAATATTTGGGAGTTTTGAAGAATTTTTGCGAACATTTTTAATCCTTTCTCTAAAATTTCGTGCCGCAGAATCCATATAAGTTAAAACAAAAATTCGTTCAGGATTGATACCGCGCTCAAGCAGTTTAATAATAAGCGCCAGCAAAATTGTAGTTTTTCCTGCACCCGGTACGGCAGAAATCCCCATATAGCCTGATTCATAATCCAGTACCGGTTTTTGATCTTCACGCGGAACTATTTTAAACTTCGGAGTATCCTGTTCAGACTCCTCATCCACTTCTTTTGTAATTATATAAGGTTCAATCCCGCCATAATTTTCTACCCCGTTTGAATCAAATAAACTTGAACAACAATAAACTCTTTTTGAAGTACAGAGCGATAATTTTCTTAAAACTCTGCCGTTTTTATCTTTAGAAAGTTCAATATTATCTTCAATTGTATATTCTGATTTTTCCCAATCTTTTTGGAATACCCACGCATTATATAACGGTCCGGTATCTGATTTTACCCACTCTGAACTTGAAATATCAAGCCATATTTGATACTTAGTTTTAATATGGTTATCAATAATTTTTTGAGGGGTTGAAATTATTAAATCATTTTTATCTATTTCCAAAACAGAATAAGGATTTTCTGCAATAATTGAATTTTCTGCCTGCAAAATAATATCCGTTTTACGCCTGTTAAAATTAGCGCCAAATACATTTTCAAAATCTACTATCTGCTTTAAAAAGAAATTGAACTTATTTATTTCTTCAAACTTTATCGGTGATAAAACAAAAAGTTCATTATAAATTTCAACAATCTGCTCTGAAATTTTAGCAGTAGATGCTGATAAATTCTCAACAAGCGCTCTGAATTTCAAATATTTTTCATTATATTCAGGATCGTGAAATTCATAAGAAATAAGAACTTTATCACGCTTAAAGCTTTCTAAAATTTCTGCACAATACTTTAACGGAATCTGTAAAAATTCAGACAAAATCACACGTATTTCAAATTCATCAAGCGAATATCTTAAATCAGTATTTAGTTTCAAAATTGTAATCGCAGCCTGCACAAGCCTGTTTTGTATAAGTTTCTCACTACCTGAAAGGTATTTCAAATTAACGTAATTTTTGAAACTTTCTTTCAGCCCAAACTTCAACATCTCATCAACAACAGGAGTTACTATTGAAATTTCAGACGGTAAAACTTTCTTTGATAATAAATCCTTAATTCTTCTGACTGCTTCATCAAGCATCGCCGAACGCTTTGAAAAAGACTCAAAGGTAAAAGGATTTAAAATATTAACCTCATCATCATAAACATTCTTATAAAGTTTATAAGCTTCATTATCCATCATTCCTGCAGAACCAATTTTGACAATCTCTGAATTGAATATTTTTTTTAATTTTTCAAAATTATTCTTATCCGCACTCAAATATCCGCAACGGCTTGAGCCCAGTGAATCAATAGCTATAAATGAATCTTTTAATTGTGGTGCTAAGTATTCTATAAAATCCAGACAAATCGGGGTGCATTCATCTCCATCATCCACTATTAAATACTTTATATCCTTAAAATAATCAGTGTTTTTATAAATAAAATTGAACATTAAACACTGTCTTAAATAATCAAAATCCCGCAGTTCAAGAGTTTTTCGCATAAATTTTTTAATTACTAGGTTAGCATCCTCCGAAAAACCTTCTTTCAAAATCGCCGCTCTTTCATCAACCTCTTTTTGAGATAAATTATTTTGAACAATAAGCGAATATCTTCTGAAAATCTGGTGCAAAAGTGACATTCTGGAATTATAGCCGCGAAATTTCACATCATTTAGAATATCTTTTAAAATAAATTGCGAGACTTCAAGCCCTGTCATATTAGGTAAAATTACAGGATTATCAAAAATATTTCTATCTTCCAAAAAAGCCCAGTTATCAGAAACAGTGTTATATACAAGAGAAAAAAACGAATGAACCTGTAATTTTTCAAGACAATCAACCGTAAGTTTTTCAAGTGTTTTTTCAATAAATGTGTTTTTAAGAGTTGAATTTTGAACAAGCACAAGAATTTCAGAGGACTTAATCCCCTGATTCAGCAATCCAGCATACTTACCAATAAGCACATCCGTCTTAGAAGATGCGATGTTTCCCTCAATCAACAAATTCAATACTCCTTACAGTGTATATTTTATCATAAACCACTCAAAAAACTACACCCTCAAAATGATTGCCAAACATTCAAAAATGAACTACTATTTGAATATCGAAAGAGTGTTCTACAAACAATAATTCAAGGAGAAAAAATCATGGCAACAAAAAAAGTTATCTTATCACAAGAAGAAAAAATCGGTTTCGCAGCTGGAGAAATCTATAACTACTTAAACGAAAACGGAACAACTACATTTGCAAAAATGAAAAAAGAATTAGACCTTAAAGGAAACTTTGCAGACTTAGGTCTTGGCTGGTTAGCTAGAGAAAACAAAGTTGAAATCTCTCAAAAAGGACCTGCTGTAAAAGTTAGCTTAAGATAGTTTAACCAATTTACATTATATATAATAAATCGGCTCTATTTTTATCATTCTGAACTTGATTCAGAATCTATAAAAGAACATAGAGCCGATTTTAATATAATTAAGAAATAATTAAAAATTTCAAAAATTCTTTTATTTTATATTATTATTAGGTTAGGAGATAACTATGAAATATAAAGATTATTATGAAACACTAGGGATAAAACGTGATGCAACAGAAGCTGAAATTAAATCAGCTTACCGAAAAATGGCAAGAAAATATCACCCCGATGTAAATAAAACAAAAGAAGCTGAAGAAAAGTTCAAAGAAATAAATGAAGCCTATGAAGTTTTAGGCGATAAACAAAAACGTTCAAGATACGACAGCTTAGGCGCAAATTGGCAGGGCGGCGCTGATTACACCCCGCCACCGGGATTTGAAAACTTTAACTTTGGCGGCGGTCAGGGTTATCAGCAATTTAATTTTAACGGTCAGGATATGGGCGGATTTTCAGACTTTTTCAGCTCATTATTCGGCGATATGATGGGCGCAGGAGCTGCAGGCGGAGCGCGCGGCGGATTCTCCGGTTTTGACTTTGGAGATATGGGAGCACAGCAAGCCTACACAAGACGCGGAACTTCCTCTCATAGACACACACAACCAAAGGCAGAAGATTTAGACGTTACAAAAACCCTGAATGTCACAGCAAAAGATTTATTTTCATCAGACCCGATTACCGTAAGATTTAACGATATGCGAAAATGCACACAGTGCCCCGGAGGAGGCGGTTACTGCCAGGCTTGCGGCGGAACGGGAATCATTAATGAAAATAAATCCTTAAAAGTAAAACTTCCAAAAGAAGTAAAAGAAGGACAAAAAATAAGACTTAAAGGTGAAGGTAAAGTCGATGCTTACGGACAAAAAGGTGATTTATACCTTGTTATAACTCCAAAAGATTCCGAATATGAAATCAAAGGTTCTGATCTTACAAAAGAAGTTGAAATCACACCGCCGGAAGCTGTTTTAGGATGTAAAAAAGAAATTCAGACACTGCACGGAAAATTTACAATAAAAATTCCTGCAATGACCTCTACCGGCAAATCCTTAAGACTTAAAGAATTGGGATTACCAAAAAAATCAGGTGGATTCGGAAACCTTAATGCAAAAATAAAAATCGTTCTTCCAGAAAAACTTTCACAAAAAGAAATTGATTTATATAAGCAACTGTTAAAAACGAGTTAAATCAGACACAGTAGTATCTAAAGCCTTTGCAATTTCAATAAGTGTATCAAGTGAAGGCTTTGAAAATGCGACTTCTATTTTACCGACAAAATTTAATGACATATCAAGCCTGTCAGCTAAATCCTGCTGAGTCAGACTTAAATTTTTCCGCCGATTTTTAATATTTTTACCCAAATTTTTATAAAACTCATCGCGCATATACGTACAGTCTATACGTATCCTCAGGCTAATTATACGTACTAACCGTACGTATACAAACCTATGCAAAAAGCTTAAAATATAGATATTATGAAAAAGACAGCATTCACACTTGCCGAGGTTCTAATCACACTAGGCATAATAGGAATTGTAGCAGCAATGACAATTCCTACATTGATACAAAAGAATTTTGAAAAACAAACAGTCGCAAAACTCCGTGAAACTCAATCGATTTTATCTCAAGCTATGAGAATGGCTGAAGATGAATATGGTGATCCAAGCGGCTGGGGATTGACAGGAAATAATTCTGAATCTGCAGAACTTATTGCTAAGAATTTAAAACCATTTTTAAAACTAGCCGCTGATTGTGGTATAAAAGACACAAAATACGCTTGTGTTTCCAAAAATCAATATAAAAGGCTAAACGGAGAAAATCATGGAGATTATGCAATTTCCAGAACTGATTGTTACAAAATCACACTTTTGAATGGTAGTTCTATCTGGTGGAAAACATCAGAACCAAGCGAAGACAGATATATAACTTTTTGGATTGATGTAAACGGAAAATACCAGCCAAATATGTATGGAAAAGATTTGTTTGTGTTTGTATATGAAAAACACTCAAGTTCAATAAAACCCCTTGGTTCGAACAAAAAAGATGACTACTGGCAAAACAGTTGTACTAAAAACAGTACAGGATTCGGATGTGCATACTACGTACTGCAAAATCAAAACATGAATTATTTACACAAATAATAAAGATTTGCCAAATCACACCAACCTACAAAACATTTACCTCTTCATAACTCTAAATAAATTATTGACATGTCTGCTGTTCGCGTGCGACAATTATAATAGTTTGAGGGGGAATTTATGGTTAAAGAAACATACTTGCACGATAAACACGCAGCACTTGGCGCCAAAATGGTAGACTTTGCAGGATGGCACATGCCTGTTCAATATTCATCTATCATTGAAGAACACAAAACAGTTCGCGAAAACGTTGGACTTTTTGATGTTTCACATATGGGAGAAGTATTTATCTCCGGCAAGGATGCTACAAAATTCTTAAATAAAATCGTACCTCAGGATATTACAAAACTTGATTATGAAAAAGCAGTATATTGCCAATTACCAAACAAAAACGGCGGACTGATTGACGATTTAATTATCTATAAGTTAGGCATTGAATACTATCTTGTAATCTGTAATGCTTCACGAATTGACGAAGATTTAAACTGGATAGTAAGAAATAAACGCGGAATGGATGTTAAAATTGATAACCAATCTCATAACTTCTCACTTTTAGCCGTTCAAGGACCAAAAGCAATAGATTTGATGAGAAAAATGGGATATAGCATTGAAACTCAAAAATCTTTCACTATAAAACCTGCAGTTATTGAAGGAATTAAACTGCTAGCTTCACGTACAGGCTATACAGGTGAGGACGGCTTTGAATTATTAGTCGAAAACGAATATTCTGAATTCCTATGGGATAAAATTTTAGAAAAAGGTCAGGAATTCGGTATAAAACCTATCGGACTCGGCGCACGTGATACCCTTAGGCTTGAAGCTGCTCTTCACCTGTACGGAAATGATTTAGATGAAAATACAACTCCGATTGAAGCAGGATTATCATGGTCTGTTCCAAAAGACAAAACCGTAGATTATAACGGCAAAGAAGTTATAATGGAACAAGTTAAAAACGGAACCAATAAAAAACTTATCGGACTTGTTATGTTAGATAAAAACATTGCCCGCCATGGATATGATGTTTATTTTAACGGCGAAAAAACAGGACATATCACAAGCGGATGTGTTTCACCATCAACAGGTAAAAATATCGCACTTGCATATGTAAAAAATAACAAAGAAATTTGCACAGGTGCAACTGTTCAGGTTATGATAAGAGAAAAACTGCATGATGCGCAGGTAGTTAAACGACCATTTGTAGAAAAAAGAAACCGCGTTTAGATTCCGAATCCGGTACGGAATGACGTAAAAAAAAGGAGAATAATATGAGTTTTACAGATAAAATTTTATGTACAAAATCACACGAATATGTATTAAAAGGTGAACCTGCAATTGTAGGTTTGACAGATTATGCAATTGAACAACTGGGAGATATCGTATTTTTGGAATTACCTGAAGTAGGTGATGAATTCTCAAAAGGCGATACTTTTGCAAATATTGAATCGGTTAAAGCCGCTTCAGAAATTTACCTGCCAATCAGCGGTAAAATCGTTGAAGTAAATTCAGCTTTAGTCGATGCTCCTGAAAGCTTAAACGAAGATTGTTTTGAAAACGGATGGCTTGTAAAAGTAGAAGCCACAAATGCTGATGATTATTCAGACCTTATGACATACACAGATTACAAAGAAGAATTGGAATAAAATGAAGAATTTTTTAGTACACGATGAAAAAACTACACAACAAATGTGCGAAGATATCGGAATTAATGCTGCAAAAGACTTATTTGCTCAAATTCCGCAAGATGTTAGAATGCAGGGTATAAATTTACCTGAAGGATTAAGCGAACTGGAAACACAAAGAGCAGTAAAAAATCTTGCAAAAGAAAATAAAACAGATTATGCCTGTTTTCTAGGCGGCGGAATTTATAACAAATTTGTACCGGCTTGTATCGCGCAAGTTGCAGGACGTTTTGAATTCAATACAGCTTACACCCCTTACCAGCCTGAAATTTCACAAGGAACATTACAGGTTATGTACGAATTTCAAACAATGATATGCCGACTTACAGGTATGGATATAGCAAATGCTACTGTTTATGATGGCGGAACTGCTTGTGCTGAAAGTATTTTAATGGCTTGCAGAGTATCAAAAAAATACAAAGTTTGTGTACTAAATTCATTAAATCCAGAATACAAAAAGGTTATAAAAACATACACAGAACCGCAAACTATAACGGTTGACTGGGTAGATGAAATACCAAATGACACAACAGAATATGCTTGTGTTTTAATCCAAACACCTGATTATTATGGTGAAATTATCGAACCTCAAGCGATTGACTGTTTACTTATTGTTTGCACAGACCCGTCAAGTCTTGCACTATTAAAACCACCATCTGAATATGGAGCTGATGTTGTAGTGGGAGATATTCAAACTCTTGGTATTCCTATGAATTTTGGCGGACCGACTGCAGGATTTATGGCTTGCCGTGAAAAATTTATGCGACAATTACCGGGAAGACTAGCCGGCAGAACAGTTGATAAAGACGGTAAACAAGCATTTTGCCTGACAATTCAAACCCGCGAACAGCATATTAAACGTGAAAAAGCAACAAGCAATATTTGTTCTAATCAGGCATTAATCGGACTTTGTGCAACACTTTACTTATCTGTAATGGGCGAAAAAGGTTTCCGTCAAGCAAGCTTCTTATCCGCACAAAACGCTCATAATTTATCTGAAAAATTAGCTAAAAAAGGAATAAATACATTAAGCAAAAACTTCTATAACGAGTTTGTAATAGAAGTTCCTGATTCAGATGAATTCCTTGAAAAACTAAAAGAAAATAACATCTTAGGCGGTATAAAACTTGATTCAACCAGAATTCTAGTTGCTGCAACAGAGATGAATACTGATGAAGAAATTGATAAATATGTATCAGCTATTTAATTTAGCGCTTTCTTCCGATGCTGGTAACTTTGGTACGTTTTAAGGTTTGTCCGGTTACTTTTGTATATTGTTTTGCAGTTTTAGAAGCTTGTGTATTTGTTTGTTCACCTGATTTTACAAACTGACCGCTGATTTGGGCTGCTGTAGAAATACCTTGTCCGACTTGCTCAGTAATATTTCCGGCTTTTTCAACTCCCATACCAGCTTTTTCTGTACCGTTTCCGGATTGTTCAGTTCCTACACCGCTTCCTTCAAGTGCAACACCTGCTGCAGCTGTGTACATGTTAGATTGCATAGCTCTACCTGTAGACTGCATTACTGTACCTGTAGTTTGAAGTCCTTTTCCGACCTGTTGTGTAATTTGTCCGCCTGTTTGCAATCCCTGTCCAACTTTTTGAGTTGTATCACCTAGCTTCATTGACATATTTACCATATTATTTGCTGTTTTTAACTGTTTTGCATCAGCTTGAATTTTCTTTTGATTTGCTTTTGCGGTTTTTACTGATTTTGCCATTCGTGTATGAAAAGTTTTTGAACTATTCTGTAACTTTACCGTACGTGAATTTGAATCTGATTTTAATGTTTGTATTTTATTTGTTGAACCCTCAATTTTTGAATTAAGTGCTTCAACACGTGTACTTTTCATCTGAATTTTTTGTGAAATACTATCATCGCCACCGCCAGCATTTCCTACTTGTAAAGTATTAGCTGTACCTTCGGTTTCTTCAGCGCCACTTGTACTTGCCATATCCATCGGAGCGCATACATCATCAGTACTTTGAGAACCTTGTTGTTGTTGCAATTGTTCAATTTCTTCATTAAGTGCTTCTTGTTCTTCTTTATCTGCTTGAATTTGTTCTTCTGCTTCGGCTATTTCTTCTTCATTCTTTTCTATTTTGCCCTGTTCTTTTTCTACAGTTTGCTCAAACTGCTTGGCATCTTTTTCTATTTTCTTCATGTCTTTATTAGCATTTGCAGTAAGCTTAATTTCAGCTTTTTGATTATTTTTAGTTGAAGAATTAACTTTACCTAAATCGGAATTTGTAGAATTTTCATCCTGTTGGGATTTACGCTGTTGATTAACAGCAGAAGATTGATCTGCCCCTGCTGTGTCTTCGGTTTTTGCAGCATCTTTTTCTACAGCAGCACCTTGTGCTGAACCTATAGAATTTGCCGCTCTGTCTTTCATTTCTGAATTTACTTTTTTCAATTTTGAATTAATTGAATTTTCCATTGCACGTGAAAGATTCGGATCATCTTTTAATTCAGTAAGTTCATCTTTTAAATTTTTCAGCTCGGCATCAGTAACACCTGTTAAGTTATCAAAATCAATATTACTGATATCTAATGATTTTTTGTCATCATCTTGAGCTTTTGTATTATTTGTATTTTGGCTAGCATTAGCTGTATTAGTTTTGGTATCTATTTTATTACTTTGTACACTTGTTGGTTGAGCATTATTTTGAGTCTGAGCAGCGCCGTTATTCCTGTTTGCTGCAAAAATCGACCCTTCCTTTGTCATACTTTTATCAGCATTAACCTGAGGTTTATTAGGTTTTTGAGAATTATCGACAGCATTTTTCTTAGACAAAGAATCAGTATTAGACACATTTGTCTTAGGCTTAAATTTAAGATTAAATTGTCCACCGAGTTTACCAATGTTCATGTCTGCTCTCCAAGTTGCTCTCTTATATAACAAAAAATTCCAAATCCCTGTTATTTCATATATAAAAAAAAGATTTACAAAACTTCACAGCACTATTTTTAAACAAATAGAATATTTTATTATTCACATTTTAGCCTTTTTAAGTTATAATTTAAGAACGAGAGTTTTAATATTTTTTGAAAGGTTATTTAAATGAACAAAAGTCAATCAATGGGTATGTACGTAATATTAGCTATTGTTGTACTGGTCTTTATTTCTACAATATTTATGTCAGGGCCATCAACAAGTACATCAGAAATATCATATACTAATTTCTTACAAAAACTAGAAAATAAAGAATTTTCAAAAATAGAAAAATATGATGATATGATTATTGCAATACCAAAAGACCAACCTGCACAGGAAGAAGCAGCTAAAAAAAGTAAAACAGAAAAGAATACTGTATCACCTTTCTTGTCTGCAGAAAACAAAAATGTTCAAGCACCATTGCAGCAATTTAAAGTTCAAGTTCCTGTAAATGATGCTGAACTTCTTGAAAAATTGAACGCTTCTGAAGCTGATATTACTGTAAAAAAAGCTCCGGAAACTAATCAGCTTGCAGGAAATATCGGAACATTTATTATAATCCTTTTTGCAGTTATATCGCTCGGACTTATGATAAAGGCAATTCAAGCAGGCGGTTCGCAAGCTATGTCTTTTGGGAAAAGTAAAGCTAAAATGCTTCTTGATTCAAAAGTAAAAACAACATTTAAAGATGTTGCCGGAATTGATGAAGAGAAAAAAGAACTTGAAGAAATTGTTGACTTTTTGAAAAATGGCGAAAAATATATGAAGTTAGGTGCAAAAATTCCTAAGGGAGTTTTGCTGGTAGGACCTCCGGGAACCGGTAAAACTTTGATGGCAAAAGCCGTTGCAGGGGAAGCTAGTGTACCGTTTTTCTCAATCTCAGGTTCTGACTTTGTAGAAATGTTTGTCGGTGTTGGTGCCAGTCGTGTTAGAGATTTATTTGAACAGGCTAAAAAACATCAACCTTGTATTATATTTATCGACGAAATTGATGCTGTAGGTCGTCAGCGCGGCGCAGGTTTAGGCGGTGGACACGACGAAAGAGAACAAACTCTTAACCAATTACTTGTTGAAATGGACGGTTTTGATGTTAATACAAATATTATTGTAATTGCAGCAACAAACAGACCTGACATTTTAGATAATGCTCTTTTAAGACCGGGCAGATTCGACAGACAAATTTATATTAACGCACCGGATGTTAAAGGCAGAGAACAAATCTTAGAAGTTCACGCTAAAAATAAAAAACTTGATAAAGATGTTGATTTAAAAGTTCTTGCAAAACGTACACCGGGCTTTACCGGCGCGGATTTACAAAATTTGCTTAATGAATCAGCATTGCTGGCTGCCCGCAATGGCGAATCAAAAATTTCAATGAATGATATTGACCGTTCAATTGACAGAGTTATTGCAGGTGTTGAAAAACGTAGTAAAGTCTTAACTGATGCAGATAAAGAATTGACTTCATATCACGAAGTAGGTCACGCTCTAATTGATAAGCTTCTACCGGATGCAAACGAACTTCATAAGGTGTCAATTATCCCGCGCGGAATGGCTCTTGGTGTAACTTGGACAAGACCAAAAGACGAATCAGTACACGTAAGTAAAGCAAAACTTTTAGCAAAAATCGCAGTTTCTCTTGGCGGACGCGCAGCGGAAGAAATCGTTTACGGTAAAGAAAATGTAAGTACAGGCGCTTCTCAAGACCTTAAAAACGTTACAGATATTGCACGTAAAATGGTTACTGCCTGGGGAATGTCAGATAAATTAGGCACAATGGCTTACGGAAAAAATCAAGAGAATGTCTTTATGGGTAGAGATTTCGGACATCAGAGAGATTACTCTGAACAGGTTGCATACGAAATCGATCAAGAAATTAAGCGTATAGTTGATGAAAGATACGAACTTGCAAAACAACTTCTGTCAGAAAATCGTGATATGCTTGAAAAGATTTCAAAAGAGTTATTAGATAAAGAAACAATAGACGAAAAAGAATTTGAAGAACTGATGAATTCAGTTAAAAACCAAAGACAAGGTTAATAAAAAAAAGTCCCGATTAAATCGGGACTTTTTTTATAATAATTCGTGAATAATTATAACAACTGTTTCACCGGGATTAAGATTCAACATAACCCTTCCGTTCTTAGAATCCGGCATTGTTGAAATTTTTATCGGCAAAAGATTTTGCTTTTTAGGATTAAATTTTGGAACTTTCACTGTAACTTTTGTACTATGATCAAAATCTAAATTACCTATTGTTATGACCTTCTTAATATTATTTGCAAACATATATGCAAAAACTTTTTGATTATTTGTTTTTAAAGGTGTAAAAGTACCTTCATTTAATACAGAAAGAACACTTTTTTTCACATTATTTGCAAGCAAAAAATCGTTTCTAAGTTCATCATACTTTCCCCCCGGTTTTCTTGAAAGATTAAATATATCAATCTTCCCGCGATGAGTAAAATACATATCATCATCAGTATTTGTAGATTCTGCAAGCTTATTACCTTTTCGATATAAGTAATCATCCCCTGTTTGAAAACCATCTACAAAATAAGAATTAACCGGTAATGTAGCATTCAGCCATATCATCATATCACTAAATACAGGTCCTTTTAAAAGTATCGGACTTACTTCATCATGAGTGGTAAAGCTTCCGATTACACTTTTTTGTTCCTTAAATTTTTTTACATTATTCAGAGTTTCAGTTATGTTGTAATACAAGTCTTTTGATTTGTTCCAATCTTTAAGTGTCGCAAATGTCCCGTAATAACCATCAAAACCGGCTTCCAAAAGTTTGTCGTAAGGAGTAAAAACAGCTTGCGGTGAAATTGCTTCGGTCCAAAGTTCTGAAGATTCTGCAAGCCACAAAAATTCCGGATCTTTTTCTCTAGAATATTTAATTAATTCTTTCCAAAAAAGCGCTGTTTTTGAATGTGCTACATCTGCTCTTATACCGTCAACTCCAAGATTCATCATATATTTGACAAAATCTTTATAAAGACTATAAACATTTACATCAATTTTCTCTTCTGTACCTACAGATAATAATCTTACATCTGTCCAATCAGCAGGCACAACAGGCTCTCCGGATGAAGAACTAACAAATAAGTCAGGGCGTTCAAGATACATATCATATGAAGCGCAAGCCGGTACATCAACAATTACCCTAATATTACGTTTATGAGCTTCTTCTATAAAATTCTTTGCTTGTTGTTCGAGTGTCAAATTAGAGTTTTTATCATATAAATCTTTATTTATGGAATCATATCCTGCTGCAGAATACAAGCTTCCAGCAGTCCCTAATGCTTTTAGTTTTCCTGTTGGGGTTATAGGTAGGATATGAAGCGTATTCACACCTAAATTTTTCAGCTCATCAAGCCTTGCAACTGCATTAACAAAGGTTCCGCGTTCTTCCCCCAGTTCCTCCTGAATAAATCCGTCCCCATTATAATCTTTTGAATTAAAAGAACGAATATTAATTTCCATAATAACTGTTTCATTATTTAAAAATTTAGTTCTTAAATCGTTTTGCCAAACATCTTCAACAGAAAATGCGCTTGAAGAAATAAAACTTGTAATTATAGCTGCAAATAAAATTTTCTTGAAAAACTTCATTATTTAATCTCCGTTAAAATAATTATTCAGCTGGAAGCAATAATTCTTGATCAATATTAATTCTATCAAGAGTTTTCAAATTATTAGCTTTCATAATAAGTTCAGCTCTTTCCGGAGTATAAGAACCATAAGCTTTTTTAATAATACTTTCAACAGTATCACCATTTTTAACAATATATTTTTTCATTTTTGAGGTATCAACAGAAGAAGTTTCTGCTTGTGCGGTATCAGTGTTCACAGATTCGGCAGGAGCTGTAAAATCATCTTCTGAAGGTACTGAGACCTTGTTATTCATTTCATCTTGAGCGTCTTGTGCTTGTTCTTCAAGTGTTTGTGCGGGTTCTGTCTTAACTTTTTCAACCCCGAACAAACCGGATTTTAAACCTTTTGACTTGATAGATGAAGCATTTACACAGGCAAATAAAATTACCGTTGATAAAACACCAATAATAAAACCTGTTATAACATATATGGCAGGAGAATTAGTCGTAAACTGTGCACTTTTAAAACTTTGCCACAATAAATCAATCTCTTGAGATTTATTAATAATTGATGAATTTTCCATTATATCTTCATCCTGCGGTCTGATATATTCGCCTAAAGAATCTTCTGCCAATTGTTCTTTAGCTAAATTTTCAATAACTTCAATTGATTCACGTGATAACGTTGATCTTCTTATTGTTGAACTTTTCATTTCCTACCTCACTCCCCATTTCTATATTAAAGATATTACCACGAAAAACGACTCTATTCAACCATTTGTAAAGAAATTACGTTAAAAAGGGCAGATAATCAAAAATTATCCGCCCTCAAATTTATCAATTAAGTATCAAAAACTACTTAACAGCTTCTTTGAATTTTTTACCAGCAGAGAATGCAGGAACTGTTTTAGCAGCGATTTTTAAAGCTGCACCAGTTTGAGGGTTTCTACCAGTTCTAGCAGCTCTTTTGCGAGCTTCGAAAGTTCCAAAACCAACTAAAGTAACTTTTTTACCTTTAGAAACTGTTTTTTGAATAGTTTCTAATGTAGCTGATAAGATGTCAGCAGTTGCTTTTTGAGAAACTTTTGCTTTTTTTGATACTTCTTTTACTAATTCTTCTTTGTTCATTACGAACCTCCTTCTTCCTTAAACCTACGGACCAAGTAACCATATTCCGCAGTATTTGTGTAATCGACAAATTCATTATAACATTATTTTAAAGTCTGTCAAGGGTTTTAGGATATTAAATTCCATAAACGCAGGGATAAAGGTATATCCGGTGATATATAAATCCTAAAAACCAATATCCACGGGCGATTAAGACTCATTATTTAATTTAGCAAATTTTACATTTTGGTAAAAATACTGTAAAATTTGATATGCATTATAACCTTGTTTTGCTAAATTATTAGCTCCGTGTTGTGACATGCCTACACCATGCCCGTTTTTTTTGACATTATCATCAAATGACGGAACTGCACGAAGATACGGAACATCTCCACCCCAAATTGAAGTATTTGTCATTCCGCCTGCTGAGGCAAAATAGTATGCTGAAATTATTTTCATATCATATGTCAAAACAAGTCCGTGAGTTTCATCTACGGCTTTATTTGTAATATTTGTTTCAGCCGAGGCTCCACCATATGCCTGATCTTCTGTATTATCTTTTAAATCATATCCATTTCTTGATTGTTTACCAAGATTTGCAAGCGCAAAACTTCTTGCAGCTATTGCTTGAGCTTTTAATGCCTCAAATTCCCAGCTTGCAGGCATTTCAGATGGCACTACACCTTTTATATAACTTTCTAAATCAATATCATTTATTACCGTTAGCTTACCACTCATATTTTTAATCATAAGCTTACCGCGATACCACTTACCTTTTGTACTAACATAACCATCTGTATCCGGCCTTAGTACAATTGAATCTGTTCCAAGTGTATAAAAATGACCGCCTGTTTTTACTGCAATTTCATTTTTATAAGGAACAAGCATATAACCTTTCATCGCATCAGATGTACAGACAGTTTTATTAGTATGAACATCAATCATTCTACCGTTAACATTTGTTCCAATTCCGGCTTCCTCAACTTGCGTCAGCAAACCTATCTTTATAGCATAACTTGGATTGGCAATAATTAAATTTATAATTAAAATTGTAAATAGTACTAAAATCTTTTTCATAATATTTTATTTTACCACTTTCATAATTTATGTAATAAGCCAAAAGTATGATTTTTACTGCTTTTGATAAATTCTTGTATAATTCCAGTAGCTTCTAAACACCTTAACGACATAATTTCGAGTTTCATCATATGGAATTTGTTCTATAAATTCATCTGTATCATTATATTGGAGCGTGCTTTTCCATCTGGTTACAGAACCTATTCCGCCATTATAAGCTGCAATTGCTGAGCAATCCTTATTATCAAGCATTCCTCTTATTGTAGAATAATAAAGATTACCTAGCTTGATATTTAATTCGGGATTGAACAGATAGCTTGTATTAAAATCTATACTGTATTTTGACCCAATATCATGAGCTGTTGTCGGCATTAATTGCATAAGTCCAATCGCACCGACGCCGCTTTGAGCTTCAGAATTGAACGAACTTTCTTCACGAATTATTGCCATCATAAGCGCATCATTATTTTTATAAACATCCGCAAAACGCTTAACTTGTTTATAATAATTCTGCGGATATACAAGCCGCCATCTGAGATCCGTTTTTACAGGTTTTACTTCCAGCTTATCCATAGCATCGCGCGCTATTATCATAGATGATGCATAATTGCCTTTTTGATATTCAATCCAACTTGCAATAAATTCATCTTCAATAACCTTCGTAATTAAATCATAATCCTTAACTGACATCAGTATTGATAAAATATCTTTATCATTAGGATACTTATACGGATAAACAACAGGTTTATAATCCAAATCAGCATTAATAACAGCTGATTTAACTCCTTTTAAAATCCAGTAAGCACGATAAGCATAATATGAATCAGGATACATATTTATAATATTTTGAAAATACGATACCATAGCAGAAGTATTGTGATATTTTTGTTCTATTTTACCTGCCCAAAACATTACCATCGGTATATTTTCGGATTTTGGATACTTATTCAAAAAGTCTGCCGCAAGCTCTCTTGCTTTAGCATAATTTTTATTTTTAATATTAATCACAAAAATCTGCAGCAATGCATTTTGTGCATATTTACCATCCGGAAAGTTAGTAAATAAATCATTATAACATGCCAGTTTTTCAGAATTTAATACTTTTGCGCATTTTAAATTCCAGATATAATCTTTGTGTTTACCTTTTGCCATCGCAAAAAGCGGTATTAAATAATTAAGTTGTGAATCTGATTTAAAAATATCCAAATATTTATCAACTGCACGATTATAATCATTAGGATTAACACTATCAGGATAAGTTGACACACCTTGTTCGGTTAAGTTTTTAGCCTGACTATAATTATGTGTTTCATATGCATTTACAGCCATAAGCGCCCAGCTAAGTTCTAATTTTACATCCTTTAATATCTGCTCAGATTCATTATACATACCCGCAAGATGATATGCACGAGCAATCAAAACCTTATCTTCCGGCTTCATATTAGGATTAAACTTTTTCCAATGAGAACAAACATTTACTGCTAATCTTCCTGACGGATATTTTTCAAGATAAGCCCTAAAAGCTTCTTCTAATTTTGCAGTTTTCTTTCTTGAAAAAATCTTATTTCGATTCGTATATCTCATTTTCGAAGCTGCGATTCTGGCAATATAATAATCTGCTGCAATTTGATAATCTTCACCAAGATTTGATTTTGAAACAGAATTAAAATACTTCAAAGCTAAAGACGGATTATCATCAACAACAAGCTGACCTGCCAAATATTTTGCTTCTGGACTCAGTTTATTTTTAGGATATGTTTTAAAAAGTTCCTGATATCTTTTAAGCTCAGACGTTTTATCCCCTAATGCTTTTGCACACATTGCCTGACGATAAATTGCAAACGGCTTAAGATTAGACATATTACTAACCCTTGAAAAAAGATAATAAGAATTTGAATAATTCCCGTTATCATAATCCTTTAAGGCTTGTTTATAAATACGTACTGTCTTACTCTGAGGTTGATAAACCTTTGCAAAATAAAAACCTGCAATAAGACAAATTATAAATATAAGAATCTTTAAAACATTCTTGTCATGATTTTTGAACAAATACATAATAATACAGTTTAGCAAATTTTAAACATAAGTAAAAATTTTTTATAAAATATTTACAATAAAATTTTCTACATCATATAATAAAAAAAACAGGAGAATATTATGCCAAACTGGGAAAAAGGTCTAATCGCCTTTGGAATAAATATAGTATTATTAATTATACTTTTTAAAGTACTTGATATAATTGACGGAAAAATCAGAAATAAAATTGCAACTACAGAATCTAATTCGCCATTATTACGATTTATGCCTATAATTATGAAGCTTTTAAAAGCTATATTAATATTTATAGCATTAACAGGATTTTTACAAAGTCAAGGATATTCAGTTTCATCAATTCTTGCAGGTTTTGGTATCGGTGGTATCGCAGTAGGTATGGCTGCAAAAGATGCTTTAGCTAATATCTTCGGCAGTATTGAAATATTATCAGATCACGTTTATAAAGTTGGAGATTATGTAAAAATTAACGACATAGAAGGTACTGTAGAAGATATCAATATACGTTCAACAAAAATTCGCGACCTAGATCATTTTCTAATAAGCGTACCAAATAATATTGCTGCAAATGCAATTATAACAAACGTTTCGCGCGCCAAGAAAAGATTTATTAATATAACATTTGGAATTACATATTCAACAAACAATGAAAAAATTAAGCAAGCTCAAGATATATTAAAAGAAGTTGCAGCATCACACAATGAAATTCACAACGGATTTGTAACAGCAGTTCACGACCTTGGTGACAGCTCAATAAATATAAGATTTAGAGGATATGTAAAATCCGGTTCATACGATAAATTCTTAAAAGTTCGCGGAGAATTTATTGAAGCAGTTGTAAAACAATACAGACAAGAAGGTATAGATTTTGCCTTCCCGTCTCAATCAATCTATATAGAAAGCGATAACTCAAAAGTTGAAAATTAAAATAATTGCACTTGGCAAAATTAAAGAAACATTTTTAAAAGAAGGGGTAAATGAATTTATGAAAAGATTAACCCCTTATGCTTCTGTGTCAATTTTAGAACTTGCGCCGATTGAAATAAAAGATGAAAACCTTATCGATAAGATTCTTCTAGAAGAAGGTGAAAAAATTCTTTCAAATATAAAACCGCTCGATTTTGTTATAACAATGGAAATAAACGGAAAACAATTTTCAAGTGAAGAATTTGCCGGTAAAATTGAACAATTAACAAATGACGGAGTACAGGAAATAGTATTTGTAATCGGTTCATCCTGTGGAATTGGCGATAATGTTTCCAAGCGTGCAAACCTTAAAATGAGTATGTCAAAAATGACATTTCTGCACCAATTTGCAAGACTGATTCTCGTTGAACAAATTTACAGAGCATTCAAAATTTTAAAAGGCGAAACTTATCACAAATAACATTTTTTTATTAGGGGATTTATATGAATATGAAAATTAATAAAATTGATAAAAACTACAATATTTACACAAATAATAATATCCAGACAAAACCGGTTAAATCAGCTTCATATACTTCTTATCCTATGATTCTGACAAACGGCTTAAATAATCTTGCACTAATAAACAAAGTAATGTTTACCGGTCAAAACTACGACATCGGACTAAACAGAGATGAATTAATTAAACGTACAATGCCTAACGGATTACTAACAATAACTCTTTTAAAAAACGACTCTCCGGAATACACCAACCTCGCTGATGGTGATAAACAGGCTTTAAAACATCTTATAAAAGCTGCTGATGCAATCGCAGAGGTAGAACTGCAGCTTGATGATGAAAATAATATTCCATTTAAAAAATATTTAGAAAAAGAGATTGTAAAAGGTAATCCTGATGCTGAAGCAGCAATGGAATTATTCAAAGGTCAAAAAGGTATTTTTGCAAAAGATTTACTTTTCAACGAAATTTCTCTTGCCAAAGGATTAAAACAATCTCCTGGAAGAGGGGTATACCCACGGGATTTATCAGTTGAGGAATTCCATTCAATTCTGTTTAAAATGCTAGATGAAGGTAAGGATAAAGAAGTCAAAAATATTCTTAATCAACGTTCAGTAGTAGTAAGAAATGGCGATTACTTGAAAGGTATAGATTATGTAGATAAATTTAAAAAAGAATTTTCTATAGCCGCAAATGAACTTGAAAAAGCTGCAAACGTTTCAACAAACGAAGATTTTAACAAATATTTAAATCTTCAGGCTCAAGCTTTGAGAACCGCAAACCCAATGCTTGATGCTTATGCTGATAAAAAATGGGCATCACTTCAAGACACTCCGCTTGAATTTACCATAACACGCGAAAACTACGAAGATAAAATGACTGAAACTATTTTCCGTAATAAAAAACTTCTAAATAGACTAAAAAAATACGGAATAACACCTATTGCGAAAGATTTCCTAGGCGGCAGAGTCGGTATTGTTAATAAAGAAGGTACAGAATTCTTGAAAGAATCAAAAGCTCTAATGCCAAAACTTGCAGAGCTTATGCCATTTAAAGATGAATATGAGCAAACCATAAGTGCTGACAATCAAGCAATGGTAGATGTTGATATTGTTGATGTAACAGGAGCGGTAGGAGAATACAGAGGGAAAATTACACTTGCAGAAAACCTGCCAAATTCAGACAAATTATCACTAAAAATCGGCGGCGGCAAACGTAATGTTTACCACAAATCAATGAGAGATAATAAATTTAAAGCATTACAAATTTACAACAAAGTTCTTGATAAGTCACAAATAAAATATATAACTCCGGATTCAAACCACTATTTTACAGTAGGTCATGAAAATGCACATTCACTCGGACCTCACCACAATGATGCAAAACTTGGAGAATATCGCAATATTTTAGAAGAAAATAAAGCCGATGTTGCTGCAATTTCTTTTGTTGATGAACTTACAAAAATGGGAGTCTATACAAACGCAGAACGAAAAGGTATATTAATCAACTTTGTAATGAGCAATTTCCTTAAAGCTCAACCCGACAATTCAATTGCACACCGTGTGAGACAGGTTATGCAATGTAAATACCTTGGCGAAAGCGGAGCTTATGAAATTAAAAACGGAAAAGTTCATGTAAACATAGAAAAAGTCGTACCAGCATGCAAAAAAATGCTTAAAGAAGTTATCCGTATACAAATTGACGGAGATTATGATGCCGCTGCAGAATACGTTAATAAAAACTTTGTCTGGACAGATGATATGAAATTTGTTGCCGACAAGCTGAACGCTGAAACCTCTGCATACAACGGCACATTAAATACTCCACTTGCAGATTTCTTAAGAAATTCATAGTCATTTAAATAAATCTATTGCGATTTTTTATATAATAATGATATAATTATTATAAAAGAAATTAATAAGGAGAGCTTTATAATGGCACAATATGAACTGAATTTATCGCAAAAAGAATTAGAAAAACGCACCCACAAAGATTATTTAGTAACAAAAAAATTTTTAAAGGCTGATGCGCCTGAATATTTAGCGCTTGAACAAGGCGATAAAAAAGCTTTAAAACATCTTTGCAAAGCTGCTGAAATTATTGAAAAAATAAATATGCAGTTAGATTGCAAACATAATCTTGCCGTCAAAGAATTTCTTGAAGAAGAAACCCAAAAAGGTAACAAACAGGCAGCATTAACTAAAATTCTTTTTGATGCCCAAAAAGGTGTAAATGCCATTGACACAATGTCAAATCCAATAAGACTTATCAAAGGGATTGATGAAAAACCAGGAAAAGGTGTTTATCCTGAGGACTTATCAAAAGAAGAATTCCATAAAGTTCTAATAAGAATGCTTAAAGAAGGTAAAATTGAAGAAGTAAAAGCAATCCTTACCCAGCGTTCTGTTGTAATCCGAGCAGCAGAAGATCTTGCAGGAATCGATTACATTGATTATTTTAGTAATGAATTTAGTAAAGCAGCATATGAACTTAATCGTGCATCTGAGCTTTCTACAAATGAAGATTTCAACGAATATTTAAAATTACAGGCAAAAGCTCTAAGAACAGCTGATCCTATGCTTGACGCATATGCTGACAAGAAATGGGCAACACTTCAAGATACTCCGCTTGAATTTACAATTACTCGTGAAAACTACGAAGATGAAATGACAGGAACAATCGTTGAAAACGAAGAATTATCAAACTTATTAAAAGAACACGGAATCACTCCGATTCCAAAAGATTTTCTAGGCGGCAGAGTCGGTATTGTTAACAAAGAAGGTACAAAAACACTTCTTGCAATAAAACAATACTTACCGACTTTAGCTGAAAATATGCCTTATAATAATGAATACACTCAAACAATTTCAGCTGATGCCGATGCGGAACAAACAATGGTTGATGTCGATATGGTTATGGCTGGCGGAGATGTCGGCGAATACAGAGGTGGTATTACTTTAGCTGAAAACCTTCCGAATTCAGATAAATTATCTCTAACAATCGGCGGAGGAAGACGTAATGTTTACCACAGACAAATCCGTTTTATCAGTGACAAAAAGAAACTTCAGGAAAGACTTGATGCGATTTTAGATAAATCACAACACAAATATTATCTTGACGAAGCTGACCACTGGTTTACAATCGGTCACGAAAACGCTCACTCATTAGGACCAAAAGAAGGTAGTGAAAAACTTGGCAAATACCGTAATATAATTGAAGAAAACAAAGCTGATATGGGTGCACTAGCATTTGTTGACTTACTAATGGAGCTTGGGATGTATACACCTCACCAAAGAACTCAAATCATCGTAACAACAATTGCGGATAACTTCTTAAAATCAAAACCTACAATGTCGCAAGCACACAGAGTTCGTACAGTAATGCAAAACAAATACTTCGCAGAACGCGGCGCGTACACAATTACAAAAGAAGGAAAGATTTTTGTAAATATTGATAAAGTTGTACCAATCGCAAAAGAAATGCTTGCTGAAATTGTTCGAATTCAAATTGATGGTGATTTTAATAAAGCTGAAAAATATGTTCAGGATAATTTTGTATGGACAGACAATATGGAAATTATCGCTAAAAAACTTCAAAAAGTAAGTAAAGCATTAAATGGCAGACTGGAAACAGAATTAGCTGATAAATTACTTTCAGAATAAATTTTCAAAAGGCAATTTTTCCCCATAGAAATACTTTATAATATATAGAGGATAACTATGGGGAAATTTTATGCCAATAAATCCAACAAGCAAAGTTACAGTATCAAGCTTTCAACAATGTGACGGAACAAATTTTACAACAGCAGGTGTTGATAACAGTTTCAAAACAGGTCGGGGAAATATCGGAGTTTATACCGGAATAGGTTTAACATTTGACGGTAAACCTGCCAGTGCTGTTATAGATTTAAAAGGTTCAGTTCCATACGGTGATAGTGCATTATCAGGGGGATTTCGTGTACGAAACAATTTAGGCGAAAACTCACAAACGGTACAATTCAGAGTACAGCCTTGCACGGTTACAGCTCCTGTCGGTAAAAATACAAATATTTATGCAACACCATATGCGGCAGCAAAAGTAAACTACAAAACAGGTGCTGCAGACTGTAATGTCGGTTGTTTTACCGGAGTTTCACAAAAAGTTGGTAAAGCAAGCGTATTTTTAGAAGGACAAATATACGATGTTTCAAAAATCAATGCAAACACAACCAGTATAAATGTCGGAGTATCTATTCCTATTAATTAATAATTTACTTCTTGTTGATAAGCCCACGCCGAATGATTGTGAATACTTTCAAAAGCTTCGCAATCAACTTCAAACTCTTTTATGATTGAATGATTACGAAGTTTTACTACAACTTCGCGCAAAACATCTTCAACAAATCTTGGATTTTCCCAAGCTTTTTCTGTTACATACTTTTCATCCTGACGTTTCAACAAAGGATGAACCGGGCATGATGCACAGGATTCAATAAGTTCTATTAAATCTTCAAGCCAAACGTGTTCTGATTCATCATATGAAACCTTAACTGATATCATTGCACGCTGGTTATGTGCTCCGTACTCGGAAATTTCTTTTGAACAAGGACAAAGAGTTGTTACAGGAACTTTTACACCAAGAATAAATTTGTAATCAGTACCTGACATTTGTCCTTCAAATGAGCAATCATAACACATTGGAGCTGATAACTTTGTAACCGGAGCTTCTTTATCCAAAAAATATTTAAAATTAAATTCAAGTTCTCCACTTTGAGCATGAAGGTTTTGTACTATTTTTTCAACACAGCCTTTAATATCAACACCTAAAAGTTTTTTCTGTCTCCACTCGTTTAAAATTTCAACAAAACGACTCATATGAGTGCCTTTATAATCTCTGGGAAGAGAAACACAAACACGAGCTGTAGCATATACAACTTTATCAGACTTATTTTTCCGCTGAATAGTTAACGGAAGCTCAACATGTTTTATGCCAACTTTTTGAATATCAACATTTCTTGTATCTTGTGTATTTTGAACATCTTTCATTATTTTGCCAATTCCTTTTTTGCCTGCCGCCACAGAGTATCAAATTCTTCAAATGAATACTCGTTCAACGGTTTATTCGCAAGTTCTTCCATCTTACGAAACCTTGTTTCGAATTTTTTATTTGCCTTAAGCAAAGCTTGTTCTGCATCAATTTTATTCCAACGAGCCAGATTTACCGTTGCAAATAAAATATCACCAAATTCTTCTTCCATATGAACTTTATCACCTTCTGCTTTTGCCTGTTTAAATTCGTCAAATTCAGACATAATACATTCATATAAAGACTCTTCACTTGGCCATTCAAACCCTGTTTTTACAGCTTTTTTGGAAATTTTTTGAGCCGAAATCAAAGCTGCCTGACATCTTGAGATTCCATCCATTGCAGATTTTCTTTCAGTTTTTTCTTCCGCTTTGAGCTTGTCCCAAGCATCTTTAACATCTTCTGCCGAACCGATTTTGGCAGAACCAAATACATGCGGATGACGGTGAATAAGTTTTTCTTTTAACTCTTTTGCAACATCTTCAATTGTAAAATCTCCGTTTTCTGATGCTATCTGCGAATGTAAAACAACTTGTAAAAGAACATCTCCAAGTTCTTCTCTTAAATGTGCCATGTCATTATCATCAATCGCATCAACTGCCTCATACGCTTCTTCAAGCATATTCGGACGCAGAGATGAGTGGGTTTGTTCCCTGTCCCACGGGCAACCATCAGGTGCTCTTAATTTTGCGATTACAGCTATTAATTCTTCCAAATTTTTATATTTCATATTCATATTTTAACACAAATCATTCAAAAGGTGGATTTAAATCTCAAGCACTATGATAGACTGGAAAAGTGGATAATATAGAAAGAGGTTTAATATATGTCAGCAATTGAAAAAATTAATCAATTAAGCCATCGTATCTTCAATACGAGCGTAACAGAACAAAATGTTGCAAGAACTTCTAATCCTTTTGCAGCATCAAATTTCCAAAAAAATATCTTGACAGAAGATGTTTTTGAATCAAGCAAAAAGAAAGAAGAAAATAAAATTAGTTTTACAGGTAACCTAACAGCTCATTCAAAAAGAGTTTATTCTACATTTGTAGGTTCTATTAATGATTTCGGAAGCAGATTCTACGAAGGAATCCAATCACTTGTTTCACTTGGAAACAAAATGAAAGAAGGAATCGTTAATACTTGGAATAAAATCCATGAATTAGGTCAAAAAGAAGTTTCTTTAGAAGGTGCTAAAGATATTCTATCTAGAGATATCTCTTCATTCTTTGTAAACGGACGAGAAAGAGAAATCTCTAAAATGTCAAAAATGGATCCTATTTCAGAAATAAAACCAATGTTTAGTGAAGCATTATCAGCACTTGAAGCAGATATGGTAATGGTTGCATAAGGGGGATTAAATGAATAAAGATATGTTTAAAAATAATAAAAACTTTTCAAAAGTAAGCAACATTATTGAATCATTAACAATTAATCCAAGCCCTGATTCAGTTGCAGTTTTAGAAGAAATCGGAACAAATTCTTCTATCGACGAAGTTAGAGAAATGACTTCTCGAGCTTTAGTAAAAAGAAATGAACACGATTCTTTAAATGTAGTCATTTCAAACAGAGGAAAAGGCATCAATGATATGTCAACAATCGTTGCAATGAGCACAATCAATGAATTACTTTCATTAGAAAACAAAGAAGAAGCAATGAAAGTTCTAGAAAGCACAATATCTTCAGAAGGATTTGATGAAGAAGTTAAAGAAAATGCACGTTCAGTAAAAGCTTTAATGGCACTAAGTTAATTGATAAATTTTATATAAGAAGAGAGGGCGGCGAATTTTAATTCGCCGCCCTCTTTTTTACCTTGAACGATAATAGTCTTTAACCTGCTTGCCATCAGCTCTTATGTAAGGTTCGACATAAACTGCCCCGTCTCCAGTTGAAGCTGCAGTATGAAGTTCACTTGTTGTAGGAGCTCCAATCGACTTTATTTGACATTATCTGTATATTCTTTTGTAGACATTGCACCAATATCTTTTCTGGAAAAAATTTGCTAATAATAGATTCGTTTTGCGTAAATTCCTGAGTGGTCATTTTACCTATCTCTTCTGGTGTAAAAATATGCCCGCTATTTGAAATAGGCGAAGCAAAACCTGTTGGTTTTCCTTCTTGTTTTTTCAAAGGATCTGCAAACGGAATACCAAAAGCATTAGGATAATCTGCTTTTTCAATACGAACCTTAAACAGTTGTGATTCAGGATTTATAGTATTTGGTACGGGGTTGAGATTTGACGAAACATCGTTTATAATGCCATTAGGTTCTATTTCGTGCGCCCGAGTGTGGATCGGGTCGGCAGGAATAGTACCGGAGATACTCCTGTTGGAGCGCCGGTTTGTAGCCGGTTGTGTACCAACGGGAGTATCTTTTATTATATTGGTAGGATTGATATTTGGAGTAACATCGTTTATAATATTATCAGGGTTCTTAAGAACGTCCCAGCTAGTAGTTGGGGTAGCGCGCTTAAGAGCCCTTTCTAAGTCAACAGGAATATCTTTTGTTATATTGGTAGGATTGATATTTGGAGTAACATCGTTTATAATATTATTAGGCTTACTAAGAGTACCCAAGCTTGTAGTTTGGTCACTGCTCTTAGTAAGCTTTTCTATATCATCAATAGAATCTTTTGTAACATAATATCTTTTCTCACCATTTTCAAAAACCTCAATATGGTGTAATCCATTTTTTTCTTGATATACTTCATAGTGAGAAACATTTGGTTTTTGCTCAGGCTTTAAATTTGGAACATCCGGAAGTCGTTTAGCTTTTTTAACATCATTAACTAGTTCCGGTAAATTTTGTGCTTGCATTGGATTCCAACGAAGTATTTATATTCCATATATTTGTTAAGCAGTTTAAACAACCAGTTTTACTTTATGCGGAAAAGCTCTTTTTAGGACTTCACAATTAATGAGATAATTTAAGAAATTTGCAAATTTTCAATTATGATACCATTTGGCACATGAATATGTCAAGATACAGGTAATTTTCAGCTTCATGAAACTTCATGATAAAGAGGTTACATAAATATGTAACCTCTTTTTTTAATTTAAATTTTCATCTAATTTTTGTTTTCTAGCTTCTTCATCTTTGATAAAGTTGCAGGCCTCTTCAAGCCTTGAATCCTCCATCGCATCAATCAAAGGCTGAATTTGTGTAAATTTACCCAGTGCAAAACCAGTTTCAGCAAGCAGTACGCAATCATTGCAAAGTCTATAATCCTCATATTGAATTGAACCTGCAATACATTTATTTTTACCGCAGCAATCGCATTCAAAATATTCGTTAGCGCAATCCGGATTATCTTCCAAATCATCAATAACCATTTGTGCCACAACTTTTTGCATTTCTTCAATAATTTCTTCTTTTGATTTTTCCATTTTATTTAACCAATTCTTTCATTTCCCTTACTGCCTGCGCAAGCCCTGTAAATACAGCACGCGAGATAATACTATGACCAATATTAAGTTCATTTAAATCTAAAATCTGACGCATTCTATGAACATTTTTATAATTCAATCCGTGACCTGCATTAACCTTTAAACCAAGCGCATGGGCAAGACGGGAAGCTTCACGGATTTTGTCAAATTCTTCATGCTCATCCGGTGTTCCGTAAGCTATAGAATACTGACCAGTATGAAGTTCAACAAACTGAGCTCCGCATTTTGCTGCAGCCCTTATTTGTTCTTCTGTAGGGTCGATAAATACGCTTACCAAAATCCCTGCCTCCAATAACGGAGTTACAAATTTTGTAATCTTACTTAATTGAGATGCTACATCAAGCCCGCCTTCAGTTGTAATTTCTTCTCTTTTTTCAGGTACAAGACACACTGAATGAGGTTTTATATCTAAAGCAATTTTTTGCATCTCATCTGTTACTGCCATCTCAAGATTTAATCTAGTTTTAACAACTTTTTTAAGGATTTTTACATCAGCATCCATGATATGACGTCTGTCTTCTCTTAAGTGTGCAGTGATTGAATCTGCACCGTTTGCTTCACAAACCTCAACGGCCTGAATAGGATCCGGCTCCAAGCCACCTCTTGCGTTTCTTAATGTTGCAACGTGATCTATATTTACACCTAAAAGCATATCTAACCCTTTCTAAAATTTCATTTTACTTATTTTTAATAAAGCCGTGTATGACGGAAGAATAGTAACCTTTTCATCCTTATCTTCGGATTTTGTGGCAAGCTCTATTGCTTTTTTTACATCTTCTTCAACAATAATTCTTTCTTGCGAAAGTCCTGCATATTTCAGCCTTAAAGCCATATCTTTTGCCCTAATACCGGATGTGATAACAAGTTTTTTGGCATTTTTCAACTGTTCAAAATCACTATCCCAAAGCCACGATATATCTCTGCCGTCAGCATAATTATCGTTTATCGCAATCACTATATTAGAATTTAAATCAACTGTCTTCAAAACTTCACTTGCGCCTGTCGGATTTTTAATAAGCTGAATCAAAGTATCATGACCGTCTATAATTTTTCTTTCTGCTCTTCCAAATATTGATTTGTAAGAAAATACAGCACTCTTAATAACATCATAAGAAATACCGGCTTCGAGTCCGCAGCAGATAGATGCTAATGCGTTATAAGCATTATATAAACCAACCAAATTAACTCTAAACTCATAATTATGTCCATTTGGTGCAACAATCTTCATTTCTGAATAATCAGAATAGATTTTTACATAACCCTTATAATCCGGTTCCGGACGTTTATAACCGCAATGTTCACAACAATAATGACCTTCTTGTGCAAAAAATTGTTTATTATATTTAAGTTCTTCCCCACACAAACAACTAAATACTTCTGTTGGAGCATTTGATGATGCACTGTGAACATTAGAACAGATTTCTACTTCTTCAAAGCCATAATAAACAGCCTCTCTACCCTTACCAAAATTTGTTACCAAAGGATCATCTGCATTAAGAATCAGTTTTAATTCTTTATTTTTATCAATAGCGTTTTGAATAAAGCTTGCAGTAGTTGAAAGTTCGCCATACCTATCAAGCTGATCTCGAAAAAGATTTGTTACAACAAGAATATCTGAATTAAAATCATCATAAAGCTTTGTCAAATAAGCTTCATCAGATTCAATAACAGCGTAATCATATTTCTTAAACGGCAAAACTTTTAATGCAAAGGCATTAGCTACACCTGTAAGCATATTAGCGCCTTTTACATTATTCACAAGAGTAAATTTACTTTCTTCAAAAATATGAGATATAAGACCTGAAGTTGTTGATTTACCGTTTGTTCCGGTTACTGTAACAGCTTCATTACTAATATAATTTCTGCAATACTTTAAAAAACTCGGACAAACTTTAAGAGTTACCATTCCGACAAAAGAAGTTCCGGAAGATTTGTTCAAAAGCCTTATTGCTGCATAAACAAACCTTGCACATATTAAAGCTGTATAAAATCGGATTTTATTCATAAAATAGTCCTTTAGACGTATTCAAAAATGCTGTTTAATAATATATTATAAATTTAATATAATACAAAGTAAGAAAAGTTGAAAGATGTTAACCTTATTTTTTACAATCACATTTTTAGCAGAACTAATCGTTGCTAATTGGATTATAACAAAAATTATAAAATTTAATAACCAAGTTAAAGAAATAAATGTTCGTGTTATAGAATATCAACCGTTATTGAAAAGAAGTATCCAAAAAACTCACGGGAAAATAACAAAATCATTAAATAGCTTAAATTGCTTTGTTCAATTTGTTGCAGATAAAAAACACGAATGTAAGGAACTTTGCAGTAAAAATATAATAACTTCTATTGTATGTCTTATTGTAAAATTACCATATAAACAAATATTTTCTGCATTGGAAGTTATCCTGGCAATAAAAAAAATTATTAAATAAAAAAAAGGAAGTTTTAAACTTCCTTTTTTTATTATTTTTAGAAATATTCTATAGACCAGTTTACGCCATTATAAGAATAGTTTTGATACTTATCACCTGTGAAAACTACAGACGATTTTGTAGATTTTATACCCTCGCCCGTTTGATAACCACAAGTTGCATCATTTGTTCTGTTCATTATAAAATAAATTTGCTGATTATCAGATTCAACAGCTTGCTTTACAACTGCCCCGGACATAGTACCTGCAAACTTTCCATCACAATATAAACGTACATCCGGCGGCACTGCAGGTAATTGTGTAATTGCTGTACCTGCTTGTTTTGCAGTTGTTTGGCTAGCTTGAATATACATTTTACAAGTTGCATCTTTTAACTGACAATTACCCGGATAAAGGTTCAACCTTAGTTTAATATCAGACGCACAGACCGGAACTAACGGTCTAATATCAGGATTATCACAACAATCATGCCCACTATGATTTATTACCCCTTTATTCATATAATAAGTACAGCAAGGAGTAGAAAAATCACCGACTTCACAAGGATTATCCGGATCCGGCTGTAAATTCGGATTAGCTTGGTTAATTACTTCTGATGTTGCTTTTGACAGTAAGTCAAAAGAAGAAAACTTTACAGGTTCAATAGAAAAAGTATCGTAATCTCTACCTCTAATATTAGGACCTTTCGGGCCGTTTAAATCCCAAACCCCTTGAATATTGTTTTGACCAACTTGCGGCTGAATACAAAGGCTTACACCATTTTTTAATTTTGCGCAAGCTCCGACTAAATCATCACTGATATCAAAAACTTTTTTTTCATTATTACTATATTCATAATACTTATTTGCAAAACATTCAGATTTTATAAGCTCTGAATTACTGGCTACTGAGCCGTAATATTTAGATACTCGAAAATACTTTTTCAAGAATTTCCCTGCGGTTTCGTCCATATCAGCATCAGCTCCGGCATACATCATAGTTTCGCCAAAATTTGCTTTATTCTCAGTAACAACAAGTTGATCAACCGCTGATTTAATAGCCTGGCTTTCACGCTTAGAATGCTGAGCCAAAAGCTCATTATGGAACTTTGATATAGTTGCAGGTAAAACCAGCACAGCAATAATTCCAACTATGGCTACAGCAAGAAGTATTTCGGTCAGTGTAAAACCTTCCCTTGATTTTTTATAAGCCAATTTATAACTCCTTATATCCTCTTAATCAATACTATATTATCATTATAACAGTATTTAAAATATTTTGCAATAAATCAAACCAGCTGCATATTTCTCCACGTTGAGCTTGAAATCCTGATAAAAATATGTTACAATTATGAAGAAATTTGAAAGACGAGGTTTACAACTATGAGTAAGAACAAAACATTTATGTTTTCAATGGGTGTTATAGCAGGTGTTGTCGGCGGAATTGTAGCCGGAGTACTTTTTGCACCAAAACCGGGAGAAGAATCAAGAAAAGAACTCAAAGACACAGTATGTGATATATATGACAAACACGCACCGCAAATCGAAGACGCAAAACGTCAGGCTATGGAATCTATAGACCTTATGAAATATAAGTTAGAAAGACAATTCAGAAAGCTAAATAATTCCGTAAAATCTAAAAAAATGCAAAAAGCTAAAGAATTAGAAGATTCCGAGCACTCTGACGGAAATGAAAACGAATTTGATTACTAAATAATAAAAGGAATAAAATAATGAATATTGAATTATCTCAAGTTATACTTAATAACGGATTAACATTTTTAGCAGTTGTTACAGCCGTTGCGATTGGCTTCATCGGATTCTATCTGGTAAAATTGCTAAGAGATTTATCTGAACTTGCAAAAAATACAAATGAAACATCAATTATTCTGAATACAGAATTAAAACCAACATTAAAAGAATTAAATGACACAATGAAATCTATTAATTCTATTATCCAAAGTACAGATGAAGGTGTTGGAAGCGTTAAAACGAGTTTAGAAAATGCAATTACCAAAACAAAAGCATTCTCTGAAAGCTTACTTGGAGGCTTCTTAAAAGGATTTATGACTGTATTTTCTATTATCAAAAGAAAATAAAACTTTCAGGTAATGTAATTTACCAAAATCAGATTTACAATTATGTGAGACAGAATTAAAGGAGAAATAAAAATGTCAGTATCAAGATTCGTAGCAGGTTTCGTTGTCGGCGGTGCAATAGGCGCTATTGCAGGTATCCTGTTAGCTCCAAAATCCGGCGCAGAAACAAGAAAAATATTAGCAGATACAGCTCAAGATATGGCTAGAAGAGCAGACGAAACAGCTAAACAAATTCAAGTTAAAGCTGATGATGCAGTTTCTGATCTTCAAAAAAAAGGCGAAGAAATTAAAGAAAAACTTCAAGATCTTATTGCTAAACAAAAAGATTCTAAAAATTCAAAATCTGAAGAAGATGATGAAAATGAAGAAGATGATGATGAATAAATAAATTCTATATATTAAAAAAACGGCTCACTTAATAAGTGAGCCGTTTTTTTAATACCAGTTGCAAGTACCCGTAGAGCATAAAACTTTATCCAAATCATCCATTGTTTCTGTTCTTGTCATTTCATAAGTAACAGGTGTTATCGAAATTTTATTATTACGTACTGCTGCAATATCTGTCAATGCATCTTCAGGTTCGGTAATCAATTCTCCTGCCAGCCAGTAATAAACTTTACCACGCGGATCAACCCTTTTCTCATATGCATCCGTAAACATTTTTCGTCCCAATTCCGTAATCGTAACACCTGCAATGTCATCAGCATCAAGTTTTGGAATATTTACATTTAAAATACACTTTTTAGGAAACTGGAATTCTTTAATTTTATCCAATAAAGAAGCTACAAAACGTGCCGGAAATTGAAAATCTTCATATTCCATATGCATTGAAGCCAATGACACAGCAATACTCGGCACCCCAAGCATTGCTCCTTCCATAGCGCAGCTTACTGTCCCTGAATATAAAATATCTGCACCTAAATTCGGGCCATGATTAATACCCGAAATTACAAAATCAGGTTGTTCTTCTTTTGATAAAATAGCATTAATCCCTATTTTTACGCAATCTCCTGGGGTTCCTGTCGTTACCCAGGTTCGTTTTGCACCATTTTTACCTTCATCAAGTTCTTCAACTCTCAAAGGTGTGTGAAGAGTTAAAGAATGTCCTGCCGCACTTCTTTCCCTATCCGGAGCTATCACATATACATTATGTTTCTGCGACAAAACCTCTGTTAATGCCCTTATCCCATTTGCAGCAATCCCATCATCATTTGATATTAAAATATTCATAAATAATCTCCTAATGCTATATATTTCTTTAATAGTATAAAACACTGTTAGAAAATTTTCAGCATATTAAGGATTATTAAGCAGGCTATCAAAAATATAGCAATTTTATATACTCAAAAAACTTTATTAATATGTAAACACGAGGAGTGCTTAAATTGAGGAATCGACAAAGACTTAAGCACACACTTCACACTTCACTATTACGAGGAATGAAACAAGATTACATTCCAAGAGGCTTAACTCCTAAGCCTCTTTTTTTTGCGGATTTTTGGTATGGCGCCGTGTGAGCGCAGCGAACCCAGCCCGTAAGTGCAATAAGTCCGATTGAGTGTAAATTTACGATAGTAAATTGAAACGATAACCAGGACTATGCACGCCCAAATAATCAAAGAAGTGCTCGGCCACACGGGGCAGGGGTAAATTATTGCCACATATTATTTCCAAGTCATCTCAATAATCCAGCTCCGCAAGGGTGCTCACCGCACTGGGTACTATGTTACCAATCATAACCTAAAGTAAACAATTATTCAGCTCCGCAAGAAGTCTAGACCGGACAAATTAAATTTTACCCCTTACCCCCAAGGGGGTTATATTTTTCAGCAAGATAGTTTATAATATTAATAGGGATATAGGAAAATTATGATTCACGTTTACACCGGCTCAAATACCACTGCTCCTATCGGCAGAATTGAAGACTACAACAACACAAATCCTTCACGCGGCGTTGCAGTCTACAGAACTCTGTCCACAAATTCCAACTGGCAGCCGATGACAGAATACCGCCACCAAACCGAATTTGCAAAGCTTATTTATGGTGACGGACCGTACAGTCTGCTTCACCCTAATGTAAAATCAGATGTTAATGCCCGAAACACTGATTATCTTGCATAAATTTCTGCATTATTAAGAATTATTAACACAAACATTTACAATTAAGCAATTCTTTCAAAAAAAAATACTTTATATAAGAGTATATAGGAAAGAGGATAACAGGTAATGAAAGAACAAGAATTAAACACATTGATGTCAGTAGTAACAGATCCGATTGAAAATGTGTATAGAATAAATTCATATAAAGATTTGGCTGAGATTCAAAGAATTATCAGAATTTTCAACATCGCAGAAGAACAGCACAATAAACATGCCATGTTATCTATTAAAAACTTAGCTGCATTACGCTTAGTTTTAAGTAACAATTAATATAAAAGTTTTTTCGGTAAAAGATAAAAAGTCCTTGCTATAATAGTAAGGACTTTTCCATTATTTATGATGCTAAAACAGCGCTAATGACAGGTACAAACAATAAAACTCCTATCATTATTGCCGTTATTGTTACAACCATTACTGCACCTGCTGCAATATCTTTTGCCATACCAACCATTCTCGAAAACTTATTATGAAAAATTGCATCAAGCGAAAACTCGATTGCCGAATTAAACATCTCAGCAGAAATAACTGCGGCTATTGTCAATAATAAAATACAGAACTTTGTAATAGAAAAGTTTAAACAGCAAGCGCTAACCAAAACCAACGCCGCTACAAAAAAATGAACTCTTATATTTCGTTCGCTCTTTAGAGTTAATCTCATACCTTTTCTTGCATTTCTAAATGTGCTTGAAAAATTTTGTTTCTTAAATTTTGTCATACTTAATTCCCATACTCCCAAGTGCTTGTTTTTGATGGTCCACAACAAATTGAAATTCTTTTTCATCCCTGTGATCAAACCCTAACAAATGTAAAATTCCGTGGCTTATCATAAATGTCAGTTCTGATTCTTTTGAAATTTCTTTTTTTGCTGCTTCCTCAATTATCTTATCTAATCCTATTATAATCTCTCCTAAATTAATTTCCAAATCTAGAACAAATCTTTCTTCAACCGGCGAATCTGCAAACACAGCAAAAGTGATAATATCGGCAGGATAATCCTTTCCACGGTAATCTTTATTAATCTGATGGGTTTTATTACTGTCACAAAATAAAAAATCAAACGCGACAGTATCATACTCATAATCCTTTAAACAACAGTTTTCATAAATTCCCGGACACTTCATATAGTATTTAAAAATTTCTTCAACTGTTTTAGTAATTTTTTCAGTATCAATATTCCAGTGTGAATATTCATTTTCTACGTAAATATTATAATCTATCATAAGTCTTTATTTGTGTCATCTGACAAGTCTTTTTCCTGAGTATCTGAAGGTTTTGGTAATTTAGAATCTTCAAGTTCTTTAATCTTTTTCTCAAAATCTTCATCCAAAATTTTATTTGGCATTTCTATTTTATTTTTTGCAAATTCTTCTGCAATATTTTCTTGATACTTAATTCTGTTATGCTGCATTCCTCTTAATATTCTACTGAATGTCATTGCTATAACTTTTATGTCATTCAAAGTAAGCGGGCTATCTGCAAGCTGTCCGTCATTAAGCCTTTCTACAATAATTTTATCAATTATATTTTCAATTTCATCAGTTGTAGCGCCCTTCATTGCTCGAACAGCAGACTCTACAGCATCCGCAATCATTAAAATCGCCGTTTCTTTTGTATTAGGTTTTGGTCCTGTATAGCGGAATTGTTCTTCTTTAACATTTTCAGCACCTTCTTCCTGCACAGCCTGATTGTAGAAATATTTAGCAATACCTTCACCGTGGTGCTGCATTATAAAATCACAAATTACACCCGGTAAACCATTTTTCTTGGCTATTTCAAGACCATCTTTCGGGTGAGCGGTAATAACCATTTTACTTAATCTCGGATTAAGTTTATTATGTGGATTTTCTATACTAAAATAAGATTGATTTTCTACAAAGAATAACGGTCTTTTAAGTTTTCCGATATCGTGATAAAACGCGCCGACACGTGCCAGAATCGGGTTTGCACCAATAGCTTCTGCTGCAGCTTCACAAAGTGTTGAAACCATCATGCTGTGATGATAAGTACCAGGAGCTTCCATCTGTAAACGTTTTAATAGCGGCTGATTATG
>Ga0209064_1000700_pt1 | contig 70518 bp, 56 predicted proteins | sample Inofromicrocosms_FD_187498 | JGI IMG/M metagenome (GOLD analysis project Ga0209064, IMG submission 187498) | Mouse cecum microbial communities from Vienna, Austria - Inoculum for glucosamine and mucus D2O microcosms (SPAdes) (version 2) | ecosystem: Host-associated > Mammals > Digestive system >...
TTCGGTAATTTTTGAGCAGGCATAGCTGTATCGCACTGATACACAATAGTTTGCATCGATATTGAATTGTTGTTGTATCTTATTGATATTCAATTGAATATGCAAATTTTACCGAACTATTGTAAGATGAATTGTCATTTCCGCCTGAGCTTCGACTGTTGCGGTGACATAGCCGACGTATGAAATGGTTAGTTTGCTGCCTTTGGGAACTGAAATTGTAAACTGGCCGTCAATGTCTGTGGCCGCTCCGGATTTAAGGGTTTCAGAGAATACGGATGCTCCGATCAATGGTTCGTCGTCAGTCTTTGAAAGAACTGTTCCATGCACCGTGATGTTTTGTGCTTGTGCGCCTATCGCAGCTAATAGCAGAAAGAACGCAAACAGGATTGATTTTTTCATGTCTATTATGATTGGTAAAAATTTCTGACGCAAAGTTATTGATAGAGTAGCGTTTGCGTCTTTCACTCATGTTGCATCGGATATTAAAAATCGGTCATGGCTGAATTTTTAATATATAACGCAACATTATTACTATTGTGTCGCACACGTATGTAGTGAGCTCTATGATACATTATTACTATGTCATCATGCAGGAACAGTGCGAACTGCATGTCCCTGCATGATATGTCAAGTCTGCTATGTTGACAGACTTGGCTTAAACAATCCTATTTCGCAGCTATGCGGTCGCGAAGTTCCGATGGGGTTTCGCCAAAAGCCTCTTTGTAGCAGCGTGTGAAATAGGCTGGAGTCGAAAATCCGACTTCGTAGGCGATTTCACTGATTGATTTCTGAGTGGTGGTCAGCATTTCGCGTGAGCGTTTGAGACGGATGTTACGCAGAAGTTCTACCGGAGTATAATTGGTGAGAGCCTTTATCTTGCGGTATAATTGTGAGCGTCCAAGCCCCATGTCTGACGCAAGCCGGTCGATATTAAGGTCTGGATTACCCATTTCAGCCGACACGATTTCAAGGAAACGTGCATAGAATTCGTTTTCGGTATCGGGATTTACCTTAGGTTTAGGTGTCTCGGCCGTCTTTACAGACATAGGAGATGGATTTCCCCATACATTTTTGATACGTCTGCGGTTCTCGATCAGATTCCGGCAGCGTGATTTCAGCACAGTGGTGTTGAACGGTTTTGCCACATAACCGTCAGCTCCGCTCTCATAGCCTTGGGCTCTTTGCTCGTCCATAGAGCATGCTGTCAGAAGCAGTACGGGGATATGTGAAGTGGATATCTCATCCTTGATTTTCCTGCAACATTCAAGTCCGTCCATGACAGGCATCATCACGTCGCAGACAATCAGATCCGGCACATATTTCGCTGCCAGTCGCAGACCTTCTCTTCCGTTTGATGCAAAAATGACGGTATATTCATCGGAAAGGAGTTGTCCGAGCATATTGCGGATATCTTCATTGTCGTCGATTACGAGCAGAAGCGGTTTGTCAGTGTCAGTTTGCTGCCGATTCGTATCTATTTCTCCAAGTTCCGTTTCCACATCGGTTCCAGAAATCGCTTTTTTCGTCGTAAAGTTTCTTGTCTCAGCCACATGTCTTACGGGGAGTTTTACCGTGAACCGCGACCCTTCGTTCAGACGGCTTTCTACTTCAATGCTGCCTTCATGCAGTTCGACAAAAGCTTTTGCGAGAGACAGACCAATGCCTGAGCCGTTTGGATGGATTTTGTCTACCTGATAGAATCGGTCGAAGATATTGTCGATGTCTTCGGCAGCTATTCCCCGGCCGGTGTCGGCTACTGACAAAACGAGCTTTTCACTGCCGTCGCAATTGGCGGAAAACTTAATCTTTCCGTTATCAGGAGTATATTTGAACGCATTAGACATCAGATTAAAGAACACACGCTCAATTTTTTCAACATCAATGGCAATTGAAAAGTTGTCGGGGAGATGGATGTCAATATTCAGTTTGATATTTCTTTTACGGGCAATTGCAAGAAACGAATCGGCCCAGTCTGTCAGAAGCGGCTTGAGACTTACTTCCTCAAGGTTTATATCCAGTTTGCCGTTTTCATATTTTCTGAAATCGAGTATCTGATTGATGAGCCTGTGAAGAATTCTGACGTTCTTGTGGGCTATCTTTACCAATGTATGTTGCTGTGGAGTAAGGTTATCGGCTTTGACAAGTTGCTCAACCGGTTCTGCAATTAGAGTGAGAGGAGTTCGCAGGTCGTGGGATACATTAGTGAAAAATATCAGTTTTGATTGTGTGGCTGCATTGAGTTGTTCGTTGAGCGCTTTTTGCGTATCACGTTGTTCCTCAAGTAGTCGATTCTGCTCCATAAGTTCTTTCTGGTGGCGCTGACGTTGCCAGAATATTCTCAGGAACAGGAATAATACTCCCAACAGCAGAACCACGATGGCAATCGCCGCATAGAACAGAGAGGTCTGTGCTGAATGCTTGTTCCAGAAATCATCAACCTGACTTTTAAGCGTCTTTATTTTTGCAGAATCTTCTTTGAGTGATTCATTCTGCAGCAGAAGTATGTCAGCATTGCTTATATCCACAGGCGATGATATCGGGAAAGTCGAGACTCTTTCGTATGGTTCTCCTTTGAGTATTGCCAATGCAGTCCTTATGACCCGATAGCCTTCAGTCGGATAGAGAAATGTTGCATCAATCACACTGTCGGCCACAGCTTTTATGCCTATTTCCGGGGCTGCGTCGATACCGATGACCTTAATGTCGAGTCCATGTTTTTTTGCCATTTCGGATGCCGCGATAGCCATGCGGTCGTTATGGGCATAGATAAGATCGATATCTTTACAGACAGTAAACATTGAATCGCATACGCTTGCCGCATCATCGTAATTCCAATTGCCGTATGCTGATGCGATTACACTGATGCCTTCCTCTGTAGCCCCTTCGATGAATCCGTCGTGACGCTCTTTGGCCGGTGTTGAGCCTGCAAGTCCGTAGATTTCTATCACTTTCCCGCCTTTGCCTATAAGATGACGGCCATAATGTGCGGCTGATTTACCGATGCCGAAATTATCAACACCCAAGTATGCGGTATAACTGTCGCCGTTGATGTTGCGGTCAAAAATAATAACCGGCGTCCCGGACTCATACACCTCTTTTATAATAGGGGTTATGGCATCTGCTTCATTGGGTGCGGCGATGATTATGTCGAAGCCATTGTCTTTGAAATAGCGTATGTCGGATATCTGCTTTTCGTTGCTGTCGTCTGCGGAGCGTATCTCTACTGTCGCTTCTGGATGGAACATTATCTCTCGGTTGATTTCGTCGTTCATCTTTGCACGCCAGTCATCCTGACTGCATTGCGACACACCGATCCGATAAGTCTTTTTCTCATGGCATGAGGACAAGAGTGCAGAGAAGGATATGATTGTCAGAAATAATAAATAAATCCTCTTCATGTGATCTCAGATTATTAGGTAGGGGTAGGTTTCTTTCGATGTGTGCAAAGATAATGATAATAATATGAAAAACAGAGCCTTCACTTATAAATTTTGTGCGATGCAACATTTGTTGCACCTTATGCACGATTTTTAATACTTGCTGTCTGGGATAGTTAGTAGATTTGCATTGTCAAAACAAACAACGACAAAACCTTATTATAAATATGAAAAAAATTTCCAATATCATGATGACTCTGGTTACTGTGGCGACCGCCATGACCGGCAACCAGAATGCGATTGCAGGAAACGGAGTGGAAGTCGAGCACCTCGGCACAAACAATACTTTGGTACGGGTTACATCCGACGGAAAGTATCTTATACTTCCTGTTCAGGAATCCAATGACGAAGCTGCTGTCAATGTACTCGTAGATGGCAGGCTCGATAAAACTCTGAGTGTCCGTCTTGCAAAATCCAAGGTGGACTATACTGTCCCTCTCAATATCGAAAAGTATAAGGGTAAGAAACTGCTTTTAAATGTGGTGACTTCTCAGAACCGTTCATCTGTCCGTGAAGCGAAGGAGGACGCATGCTGGAGCAATTTTGTAGTTTCCGATACTTTCGATATCTCAAATCGTGAGAAATTTCGCCCGGCATATCATCACACTCCTATATACGGCTGGATGAACGATCCTAACGGAATGTTTTACAAAGATGGCGTGTGGCATCTGTGCTACCAGTGGAATCCCTATGGTTCAAAATGGCAGAATCTTTCGTGGGGACATTCGACAAGCCCTGACCTGATTCATTGGACCCGGATGGACGATGCAGTTATCGAGCCTGACGGCCTCGGCATGATTTTCAGCGGTAGTTCCGCTATTGACAAGGAAAACAGTGCCGGATTCGGTAAAGATGCCATAGTAGCCATGTATACCTCGGCTGCCGCCAGTCAGATTCAAAGTCTTGCATGGAGCGATGACGATGGCATGACATTCAATAAATATCCGGGCAATCCTGTCCTTACGCTCAATAGCGAGGCTCGTGACCCGAATATGTTCTGGAATCCCGACACGAAAGAATGGACTTTAGTGCTCGCACATGCGCTTGACCATGAAATGCTGATTTTTACATCTCCCGACATGAAAGAATGGACTTTGCAGAGTCGCTTTGGACGTGGACTTGGTGCGCAGGACGGTGTATGGGAATGTCCCGACCTGTTTGAACTTCCGGTAGAGGGTACAGATGAGAAGAAATGGGTGTTGCTCTGCAACCTTAATCCCGGCGGTCCCTTCGGCGGAAGTGCCACACAGTACTTTATCGGTGATTTTGACGGCAAAACATTTGTATCTGATACGGATGCGTCGGGCAATGTACCTACAAAATGGCTCGATTTCGGCAAGGATCACTATGCTACTGTAAGCTTTAGCGATGCTCCCGATGGCCGTCGGACAGTGATAGGCTGGATGAGCAACTGGCAGTATGCCCCCGAAGTACCTACCATGCAGTTCAGAAGTGCGAATACCCTCCCGCGCGAAATCGGACTTTTTCGTGGAGCTGATGGCGAGATTTATGCCTCTTCAACACCTTCGCCCGAACTTGAGGCGCTTCGCGACAGACTTACACTTGATGTAAAGTCAAAAAAGATAGGGAAGAAGCCTGTATCGTTCCGTTTGCCTTCAGAGAATGATGGCGTCTGCGAAATATTGGCGGATGTCAATCCGGGCAACGCAGCTAAAGTCAATCTCGAACTCTCGAACAGCAAGGGTGAAAAAGTGGATATGATTTATGATGTCAATGCTCGGACATTGTCGTTTGACCGTCGTGAAAGCGGAATCGTTGATTTCAGTCAGGATTTTCCTTCTGTTACGGTGTCGCCCACTTTTGGTGACGGCAAAAAGATAAGCCTCCGTATTTTCATTGACCGTTCAAGTATTGAAGTCTTTGGCAACAACGGACGTTTCGTGATGACGAACCTTGTTTTCCCTAATGAACCATATTCCGCCTTATCTGTAAAGTCGGAAAACGGTACAGCTAAACTATCCGATTTGCGGATTTATTCAATTAAGTAAGCCAGTTTTTGTAAATTCATTGAAAAATAAAATCTGAAATATGGAAGTTACTCAACCTTTAGCTACCGATAAAAAAAGCACTCTGTTGCAGATTGCCCCTGTGATGTTATGCTTTTTCGCGATGGGATTTGTGGATCTTGTCGGAACTGCCTCAAACTACGTGCAGAAAGACCTCGGACTTACTGACTCGCAAGCCAATCTGTTTCCCTCGCTTGTATTTTTCTGGTTCCTGATATTCTCTGTGCCGACCGGCATGCTGATGAACCGGATCGGACGTAAGAAGACCGTGCTGTTGAGCCTCGTTGTTACAGCGGCATCTCTGATAGTCCCCATTGCGGATGACGGTTATATGACAATGCTTATCTCCTTCTCTCTGCTCGGCATCGGTAATGCCATCATGCAGACTTCTCTGAATCCCCTCGTCACCAACCTGATCAGTGGCGATAAACTTGCTTCGACTTTGACTTTCGGGCAGTTCGTAAAGGCTATCGCGTCGTTTCTTGCCCCGATACTTGCCGCATGGGGCGCTACGACTTTCCTTCCGACTTTCGGCCTTGGATGGCGTGCGCTGTTTGTGATTTATGCAGTGATCTGTTTCCTCTCCATCTCGGCTCTCGGAGCTACTCCTATCGAGGAGGAGCGTCCTGACAAGGCGTCCGGTGTAGGGGAGTGCCTGAGACTTCTTGGCCGTCCATTTGTGTTGCTGTGTTTCCTTGGCATAATATGCCATGTCGGAATTGATGTCGGCACCAATACGACTGCTCCGAAGATTATCATGGAGCGCATGGGGCTTCCTCTGGAAGAAGCCGGTTTTGCAACAGGTATCTATTTCATATTCCGTACTGTCGGTTCGTTTGCCGGCGCATTCATCCTTCGTTCGGTCTCATCGAAACTATTCTTCGGCCTAAGTGTTGTAATGATGCTTGTGGCAATGGTGATGCTTGCCGTCTGTGATACTATTACCCCGATTTATGTGGCTCTTGCTCTTATCGGATTTGGTAATTCCAACATTTTCCCGATAGTATTTTCTCAGGCTCTTATAAGTTCTCCCAAAGAGAAGAATGAGGTTTCCGGACTTATGATTATGGGCCTTTTCGGTGGCACTGTGTTCCCTCTTGCTATGGGATATGCTGCTGATGCTGTCGGCCAGATTGGTGCTGTAGCTGTCATGGCAGTCGGCGTAATCTATCTGCTTTACTATACAATCAAGATTAAAACCATAAAATAATAGAAAGAATCATGAAAGACTATGTAGTCGGAATGGGAGAGGCTCTGTGGGATGTTCTCCCCGAAGGAAAGAAAATCGGTGGCGCTCCTGCCAATTTTGCATATCACGTGTCGCAGTTCGAGCTTCCCAGCTGTGTGGTAAGTGCGGTTGGCGATGACGCTCTTGGAAAAGAAATCCTTGAAAATTTCACTTCAAAAGGTCTGAATCAGTTGATAGAGACAGTCCCTTATCCGACAGGTACTGTGCAGGTTGAGATTGATCAGGCCGGAATACCACAGTATGAGATAAAAGAAAACGTGGCATGGGATAATATTCCTTATACCAACCGCCTCGAAGAACTTGCAAAAAAGACAAAGGCTGTATGCTTCGGTTCTCTTGCTCAGCGCAATGTAGTATCGCGCAACACGATAAACCGTTTCCTTGACGTAATGCCGAAGACGGATGACAGTCTTGTCGTGTTTGATGTCAATCTTCGTCAGGGTTTCTACAACAAAGAAATTCTGTGCAGTTCGATGGAGCGATGCAATATTCTCAAGATAAATGATGAGGAACTTGTGACAGTCAGCCGAATGTTCGGATATCCCGGAATCGACCTTCAGGATAAATGCTGGATTCTGCTTGGAAAATATAATCTCAAGATGCTGATTCTTACCTGTGGCATAAACGGAAGCTATGTTTTCACTCCGGGAAATGTATCGTTTCAGCCGACCCCTAAAGTGGAAGTCGCTGATACGGTCGGAGCAGGCGACTCCTTCACTGCGGCTTTTATCTCAAGCATCCTTAAAGGCAGATCTGTCACTGAGGCACACGCTCTTGCCGTCCAGACTTCCGCATTCGTGTGTACACGACAAGGCGCTATGCCAATCCTCCCCGCTGAATTTACTGCATGATCTAGATACAGATGTATTGAATGCAATCAGCCTCTGAGATAATTCCGTCTCGGAGGCTGATTATTTTGTATGACGGGTATGTCATAAAAATATAGAGTGTAACATTTAAGCTACACTCCATTTATATGTATTTAGATTGTTCTAAATTGATGGATTACTTCTCTTCCTCAAATCTAACCATATATGATTACAATAGTTCGGTAAAATTTGCATATTCAATTGAATATCAATAAGATACAACAACAATTCAATATCAATGCAAACTATTGTGTATCAGTGCGATACAGCTATGCCTGCTCAAAAATTACCGAACTGTTGATTACCAATATATTGGTATTGCATGGTACAAATATGGATATTCAAATTCGTAGGAATGACATCGGTTACTTTGCCGTTTTCTATCTCGGAAGGATAGTTGAAGCCCAGTCGGGAAGCTCCTCAACATAGCGTTTCACAAGCTCTCCTTCGCTCAGTCGGAAGAGAAGCCTCGCTTCCGCATCCTCAATTGAATTGTCATAGACATATAGCCTATCGACATATGGAGCCAAGGCTATACAGTTTGCGATGGACTTTTCGTAGCGGGATATGATTTTGGGAATAGGCACATCATGACCGCCATTTAGCACGCGGTTAGCGACTCGCTTAGCATTTATAGAGGGGGATTCGGTGGAGACAAAGAAGAGACGGATGAAGAATCCGGCTTGCTTCGTTCTGAGAATATAATCGATTTTGTCGGTGGCTGACATCACAGTCTCAAAGATATGGCTCTTGCGTTCAGCAAGACATTTTTCCCTCCATTCGTTGCAATAGTTTGCGGCTTTCAGAATAGACTCCTGATTATTCCAATACGCCGAACACATCGCGGGCAACATTGTCGGGATTGATGTATTCCGAATCTTCTATCCATTCATGGTGGAGAATTTTGGAGGTCACAGATGTTTTACCCGACCCGTTGGGTCCGGCAATAACAATAAGAACAGGACGATGTTTACTTGCAGCCATTGCGGAGTCGATTAAGCGTTTCTTCTACTCTTGCACGGGCTTCTTGAGTAGCTGCCTCAATCCCGGCAGCCACGCGTTCGGCCGCGCGGCTGGTGCTTTCGCGCGCATCTTCGGCAACCTCACGCATAATCTGAGCCATGCGCTCGTCACCCGGCTCCTCCATCGACGTGAGTCGATAGCTGTTCATCTGCTCTTCCGACATAATATAATCTTTTCTTAATTCAACGCCAAATATACGAAAAAAGTCTGAAACGACCTTTCTTTTTAACAATGCTCTATTACTCATGGTTATATGAATATAGCCGTTTTGGCGTTTCCTCCACAAAGGAATATCAACGTCAAAATGAGTATCAGTACAAATATAAGCTAAAATCCATAAAAACAAGTATCTGGAGCGAAGAGTAGAAATAAAAATGGAGTGTGACTCGCTGAGCCACACTCCATTTTATTATCGTTGATTTGGTGTCTCTTATTTCACCTCTTCGAATTCTACGTCATCAACGTGGCCTTCGCCGGGGTTGTTGGGCTGTGATGCACCGGGATTAGCTCCGGGCTGTGCGCCGGCTGCCTGCTGTGCGTTGAGAATTTCCTGCTGGATAGCACCGAATGTATTCTGGATTTCGGTGATTGCAGAGTCGATAGCTGCGATATCCTGAGCCTTGTGAGCTTCTTTAAGCTTATTGAGGGCATTGTCAATCTGAGCTTTCTTGTCGGCAGGAATCTTATCGCCAAGTTCCTGAAGCTGCTTTTCTGTCTGGAAAATTACAGTATCGGCGTGGTTGAGTTTGTCGATCTTTTCCTTTTCCTTGGCATCAGCTGCAGCATTGGCCTCAGCTTCTTTCTTCATACGTTCGATTTCAGCGTCTGTAAGACCGCTTGAAGCTTCGATTCGGATGCTCTGTTCCTTGCCTGTTGCTTTATCCTTGGCTGATACGTTGAGGATACCGTTGGCATCGACTTCGAAAGTAACTTCAATCTGAGGAATACCACGGGGTGCGGGTGCGATTCCGTCAAGGTGGAATTTACCAAGGGTCTTGTCATCCTTAGCCATAGGACGTTCGCCCTGAAGCACATGGATTTCGACAGAAGGCTGGTTATCGGCAGCGGTCGAGAATGTCTCGCTCTTACGGGTCGGAATAGTTGTGTTTGCCTCGATCATCTTGGTCATCACGCCACCGAGTGTCTCGATACCGATTGACAGAGGAACAACGTCGAGAAGAAGCACGTCTTTCACATCGCCTGAGAGGACTCCACCCTGAATTGCTGCGCCAACGGCCACAACTTCGTCAGGGTTAACACCCTTGGAAGGAGCTTTACCGAAGAATTTCTCAACAACCTGCTGGATAGCCGGAATACGGGTAGAACCACCTACGAGGATTACTTCGTCGATATCCTTGGCTGTCATGCCGGCATCCTTCAACGCCTGTTCGCAAGGCTTGATGGTTGCCTGAATGAGCTTATCGGCGAGCTGTTCGAACTGTGCGCGGGTGAGAGTCTTTACAAGGTGCTTGGGTCCTGTGGCGGTTGCAGTGATGTAAGGAAGGTTGATTTCAGTCGATGTGGTCGATGAAAGTTCAATCTTAGCCTTTTCTGCAGCTTCTTTAAGACGCTGAAGTGCCATAGCATCCTTGCGGAGATCAATGCCTTCTTCCTTTTCAAACTCGTTGGCAAGCCAGTCGATGATTACGTGGTCGAAGTCGTCACCGCCGAGGTGAGTGTCACCGTTGGTCGATTTTACTTCAAACACACCGTCGCCGAGTTCAAGGATTGAGATATCGAATGTACCGCCACCGAGGTCAAACACGGCAATCTTCTGATCCTTGTCTGACTTGTCGAGGCCATAGGCAAGCGCTGCGGCTGTAGGTTCGTTTACGATACGCTTTACTGTAAGACCTGCGATTTCGCCGGCTTCCTTGGTCGCCTGACGCTGAGAGTCGTTAAAGTAAGCGGGGACGGTGATGACTGCTTCGGTCACTGACTGGCCGAGATAGTCTTCAGCTGTCTTCTTCATTTTCTGAAGAATCATGGCTGAGATTTCCTGCGGAGTATATTCGCGGCCGTCAATGTCGACACGGGGAGTATTATTGTCGCTGCGAACCACCTTGTAAGGTACGCGTTCGATTTCTTTTTCTACCTGATTGTAAGTCTCGCCCATAAAGCGCTTGATAGAGTTGATTGTGCGCTTGGGGTTTGTGATAGCCTGACGCTTGGCAGGGTCACCTACTTTACGTTCGCCACCGTCGACGAATGCTACGATTGAAGGTGTAGTGTTGCGGCCTTCGCTGTTAGGAATAACGACTGGGTCGTTACCTTCGAGGACTGAAACGCATGAATTGGTTGTTCCAAGGTCAATACCGATAATTTTTCCCATAATGAGTAGATTTATTTTTGTTTGTTCAATTATTTAATGTCTAATGTTGCCGGTGTAGGACGTTTCCCGTCGGGGAATCCTTTTTCCGACATTCAATAATGTAACAAATTTTATGCCAAAAATGTTGATTGAAATCTAACTCTCTTTTTATCAAATTTTTGTAAAAAGCGACAATCTGACAAAATTACTGACACGACATGTCAAGACGGCAGTTTGGCAGTAGTGGAACAAGCTGGCTTCGGTAAAATTCGTAGCGGTTATGGCTTGTAGAATAAGAAAAGTATAAAGATAGGAGAGGGAGAATGAGGTGGGCTTTGGATAGAATTAGGCTATTTAGGTTTTAATGTATAATCGTTAGGTCAATAAAATAATTATAAAAGAAATTATGCAACTTAGGGTTACAGTGCTCATAACAATTCGATTCCTGCTTCCGCACACTTCCTGATCTGGTCCTCCGGCCATATTGAAGCTTGTACTTCTCCGATATGGGCTTTGTGGAGAAGGAACATACAGAGACGGCTCTGGCCGATACCTCCGCCGATGGAGTAGGGCAGTTTGTCTTCAAGTAGCATTCGGTGGAAAGGGAGTTCGGCGCGTTCGGCACAACCTCTTATTTCGAGCTGTTCGACGAGTGATTCAGGACTTACGCGGATACCCATTGACGAAATTTCAAACGGAATTTCAAGCACGGGATTCCAGAGGATGATGTCGCCGTTGAGTCCGTGATAGCCTTCTTCGTTGAGTGAGATCCAGTCGTCATAGTCGGGAGAGCGTCCGTCGTGTGGCTCGCCTCCGTCGATTGGCGCGCCTATACCTATAATAAATATAGCGCCGTGTTCCTTTGCTGTTATTGCTTCGCGCTCGCGAGGTGTTTTGTCGGGATAGCGTTTGGCGAGTTCTTCGGCATGGACAAATGTGATTTCCTGAGGAAGTACTGGGGTGATGTGTGGAAAGCGTTCAAACACCATTTGCTCAACTTCGAGCAGGGTGCGGTAGATGGTGCGTACAGTCTCCTTCAGATAGGATAGTGTGCGGTCTTCCTTGCGGATACTTTTTTCCCAGTCCCACTGGTCGACATAGAGCGAGTGGATGTTGTCGAGGTCTTCGAACGTCCGGATCGCATTCATGTCGGTATATAGTCCGTAGCCTGGAGCGATGTCGTATGCGCCGAGTTTGTAGCGTTTCCATTTGGCAAGCGAGTGGACTACCTCGGCTGTTTTCCCGCCCATTGCATCAATGGTGAATGACACGGCTTGTTCAACTCCGTTGAGATTGTCGTTAAGACCAGTCCCTGTCAAAAGGAAGAGCGGGGCGGTGACACGACGCAGCTTAAGCTCTCTGGCAAGAGTTGTCTGAAATGCGTCTTTGACCATCTTGATTGCAACCTCGGTTGTTTCAGGGAGGAGTTTGCGGTGATATTTCTTGGGAAGAATAAGGGGCATGATAGAGTCGTTTGATGAATAATTTTATTGTTTTTGGCAAAGGTAAATATAAAAGATTGTTTTTGCAAGCAGAATGTAAATATATTTAGTGTTTTAATTGCAAAATGTCAGTAAAATGTTTCGTTAGCCCTCATGCTGTCATTTACTGGGCGCACTTTTGCGGTTAAATTTCAACCTTATTAAAATTTAGATATTGATGAATTTTGAAGAGTTGCTTAAATCGCTTAAATTTGCAGTAAGAAAATTAGCCTCCCTAAAATGACATTTGAGCAAGATATAAACAATGCGGTAGCCGCTTTAAGAAGGGGCGGTGTGATTCTCTATCCGACAGATACGGTGTGGGGCATCGGGTGCGATGCGACTGATCCGACTGCTGTAAGGCGAGTGTTTGAAATTAAGCGCCGTGCTGATTCCAAGGCATTGATCACGCTTGTGGCTGATGTGGCCGATATCGGACGTTATTCAGCAGTCTCCCCGTCAACGGTCTTGGCCATAATAGGTCGATCGGAAAGACCGACGACCGTAGTCTATCCCGGAGGATGCGGCCTTGCACCTGAGCTCCTCGCAGAAGATGGCAGTGTCGGGATGCGTGTCACCGGAGAACTGGTGTCGGCTTCGATATGCCGGGCATTAGGCAAGCCTCTTGTGTCGACTTCGGCAAATATAAGCGGTCAGCCGGCCACAGGGATCTATTGCGAAATATCAAAAGAAATAATTGATGCGGTGGACTATGTGGTTGAAGCTCGCCGCGATGACTGTTCCCGCTCAATGCCATCGCGGGTAATTAAAATTAATGCTGACGGAAGCGTCATCACGCTTCGCCCATAAAAATATTTTGTTTGTATGAACGAGCGGAAAATGCGTCTGGTCTATATTTTCGCTGACTATATCTCCACGCTTGTGGGAGTGATGGTCTTCACGTTCGTGCGCTTTATGCTTGTCTCCGACATAAGGGCTTGTTATGCCGAGATGTCGGCTTTTTTCGGTTCATACGGACTCAAGCTTACCATGTCGCTGTTCCCGCTGTTCATGCTTGGGCTTTATTATCTGTCGGGATTTTATGTCAACGTTACAAACAAGTCGCGTGTCAAGGAATTTCTTTCGACTGGAATGAGTGTGGCCATAGGCGCGTTTATCTTTTTTATGGTCGTACTGCTCAACGATGTGCTGCCGCGACGGGTGATGAACTATGAGATTCTGCTTGTGTTTTTCGTCTGCCTGTTTGTCCCCGTCTATATCACACGTCTGGTGCTGACATCATTATGGATTTCGCGTTGGCGAGGCTCTAAGCTTGAAAATGTAGTGGTCATATCAGGCAGTGACACATGTCCTGCCAATATCGCGGATATAATTGAAAGGAGCAACAAGTGCATAAGGTCGGTGATAAGCGTTGACGGGCAAAATTCCGATCTACAAGCCGGACTGTCTGTCCGCAGGCTCGTCACTGAACTGCGCGACACCGGAGCTACGGCTTTCGTCGTGGCGCTTCCTTCTGATGATCCGGGGCTCAGTCTGCGTGTGCTCGGATGTCTCTATCCGCTTGACCGCGCCATCTATGTGAGTCCTGACGATTATATGCTCCTTGTCTCCAAAGTGCCATACGACAATCTTCTATCAGAGCCTTTGGTTGATATATCGCGTTCGTCTCTCTCAGATTCCATCGTGTCGATGAAGCGGGCGAGCGATGTTGCCGGAGCGCTGGTCGGTCTGCTGTTGGCAGCACCGGTGATTGGAGTGCTCGCGTTGGCTATAAAATTTAAATCTCCCGGTCCGGTATTCTATTCGCAGGAACGGATTGGCTATCACAGAAAGCCGTTTAAAATATATAAATTACGGACAATGACGGTCAATGCCGAAAGCAGCGGCCCGGCGCTTTCGAGCGACAATGACCCGCGAGTGACAAACGTAGGACGGTTCATGCGCAAATATCGTCTTGACGAGCTTCCAAACCTGTGGAATGTTCTGCGTGGCGACATGTCGCTTGTCGGACCGCGTCCTGAACGGGAGTATTTTCTCGGTCAGCTTCGACTTCGTGCGCCACACTGTGCGCTCCTCCATCAAGTCAGACCGGGGCTGACATCGCTCGGCATGGTGAAATTTGGCTATGCGTCGACAGTCGATGACATGTTGGCGCGTATGAAATACGATTTGCTTTACATTCAAAACATATCGGTCTCGCTTGACCTCAAGGTGATTTTCTATACCGTCCGGACCATTTTTCGCGGTGAGGGCAAGTAGGGCGCGATTAACTCATTGATATGCTTATGACAAAAGTGATTGGTAACATAGGAAATAATCTGCATGATGCTTTCATGGCGCTGCTCGTTTGGCGCGAGCGTCATATAAAAGAGAAGACATTCGTTATAATTCTTGCTCTTCTGGTCGGAATCGTCGCCGGAATTGCGGCGCTTGTGCTGAAAACCCTTATCCATCTCATCAGCACAACGCTGACCGCGCGCATCAATATCGATGAAGGGAGTTTTCTCTATCTCATATATCCGTTGATAGGTATTCTCCTGACGATGCTGTATGTGAAATACATCGTCCGCGACAATATCTCGCATGGTGTCACGCGTGTGCTTTACGCGATTTCCCAAAACAAGTCGCGTCTGAAGAAGCATAACATGTACACTTCCGTCATAGCCAGTTCCATCACCATCGGTTTTGGTGGATCGGTCGGAGCGGAAGGCCCGATAGTCTACACCGGTGCGGCCATCGGGTCTAATCTTGGACGTGTGTTCCGCATGTCGCCGCGAATACTGATGATTCTTGTCGGATGCGGGGCTGCTGCAGGTATTGCAGGCATATTCAAAGCCCCGATTGCCGGAATGCTCTTCACTCTTGAGGTGCTGATGCTCGACCTGACTACTGTTTCTGTCATGCCATTGCTTATAGCATCGATTACAGCTGCGACTGTGGCATATGTGTTCACGGGCTATGACGTTGAGTTTTTCTTTGTGCAGAGCGAGCCGTTTGTGACAGCCAGAATCCCGTTTGTGATTCTTCTTGGTCTGTTTCTTGGCTTTGTGTCGCTTTATTTCACCCGTTCGATGAACATGATGGAGGGTGTGTTCCGTCGTCTTGGCAAGCCTTGGAAAAAAGTAATTGTAGGTGGCTCGATTGTGGCTCTCCTTGTATTCCTTTTCCCGCCTCTCTATGGGGAAGGCTATACTTCGATTATCGACCTTCTGAGCGGCAATCCTGAGTCAATTGTCAACAGTTCGATTTTCTATAAGGACAGAGAGTCGGTGTGGTGGATTCTCGGATTCATAGCCGCATTGGTGTTGCTGAAATCATTTGCTACGGCATCGACCAACGGTGGCGGTGGCTGTGGCGGCACATTCGCTCCATCGCTCTATGTCGGGTGTATGGCCGGATTTTTCTTTGCCTATTTTATCAATACAGTTTTTGACCTTGATCTTTCGACCAAGAATTTCGCACTTATGGGCATGGCCGGAGTGATGTCGGGTGTGATGCACGCGCCATTGATGGGAATCTTCCTCACGGCTGAACTGACCGGCGGATACGATCTCTTCCTGCCGTTGCTGATTGTCTCGGCCATTTCATATGGCACGATAAAATTCTTCGAGCCTTACAGTATTTATACCATGCGTCTCGCCCATGAGGGAAAACTTATTACCCATCACAAAGATAAGGCAGTGTTGACGCTGTTGAAAATCAACAACGTCATAGAGACCGACTTTGTATCGGTGCAGCCTGAAATGAATCTTAAGGAGATGGTCAATGCCATATCCCGTTCGTCGCGCAATCTGTTTCCTGTGGTTGATGCCGGAGGAAGTCTGCTTGGGGTGGTGCTTCTCGACGAGATACGAAATATAATGTTCCGGCCGGACTTGTATAAGCGTATGTATGTCAATCAGTTCATGTCACTGCCGCCGGCGGTCATAGATGTCAGCCAGAGCATGGAAAGCGTGATGAATGCTTTTGACGATACGGGCGCGTGGAATCTGCCTGTGGTTGAAAACGGGAAATATGTCGGTTTCGTTTCGAAATCGAAGATCTTTAATTCCTATCGTCGCGTCCTGCGTCACTATTCTGAGGATTAGAGGCACAGAATAGTTGCCGGAGGGACACTATCTCAGCTCCCACAGATTTCAAGGCTTAATTTTGTTTCCAGCAACAAAATTAAGCCTTGAGTTATGAAAAAAGATCATCGTTATTCAGTGATTCGGTATCGAAATCGAATTTGACTGTCCGAACTGTCGGGCGGTTAAACGTAGCTTATGGCTGTCGCGCGGCCTGCCACGAAACGGTATAAACCCCTTGTGTCTGCGTGATAGTCGCTTGATGTATATCGGCACCCTGCATTGGCATTCAATCAGATGATAATGGTCTTCCCTGTGGTTCGCTCTTTTATTATCCCGTGGCGGAAGGCATAGAGCAGTTCTGTCAGCTCGTCTATCTGACTCTGAAGTATTTTGCCCTTGTCGGTATCGCGCACACGGATGCGCTGCGTAGTCTGCTCGACCATTTTGGTCGAGCGCACGATGTCTGTTCCGCTTCTGATGGCTTCTTCTTCAGATATAAATGGTTCGTGCTCGACAAGCTCAAAGTTGCTGCTGTGGTAAATCAGCGTGTATCCGGCTATGCCCGTTGTCTTGTGATAGGCTTTTGCAAAACCACCGTCGATTACCATAAGTTTGCCGTTGGCGCGTATCGGACTTTCTCCTTTCTGGGTTCTGACGGGGACATGGCCGTTGATAATGTGGCGCTGCGAGCCGTCCACTCCGAATTCGTCAAGAATCATGTCGCATATTTCCTCGTTCTGGCGCAGGGTGTAGTAGTAACCTTTCTCTTCCTTGTGAGCTTCAGGGTCTTTTATGAAATACCGTTCGAAAGTTGTCATCTTGCTCTTGTCGAACAATGGAGAGTCCGGGCCACACCACAGATACCAGTAGTAATCGCGTGCATAAGCCTTTTCTTCGGGAGGAGTGTCATCATTAAAGGCTGAACGCAGCAACATGCCGATTCTGTGGAAGAGTTCACGCCCGCGATATTTCTCTCCATATACTATCACGTCTTTGAGCGAGCCGTCGGCATTGAGAGGCATTGAAGCATGGAAAAGCAGATTGGAGTTGTAGATTCCATACATGCAGCCGTGGCTGAAAAGAAGCGCGATATGGTGCTTTAGTCCGGTGCTTACCGAGAATGAATGGCGTAGTTTTGCCATTAGCTCTTTTTCCTCTTCGGTGAGTTCATAGGGATTGGCCGGATCTATGGTGGGGAAGTTGGTGTCGCAGATGTCGTATGTCTTGCCGTCGATTTCGACAGTTCCTTTGGCATAGTCGATTTTGTGGAGCAGATTTCGGCCGGTCATTTCCCATTCGGTATGTTTGAGCGTCATTGCGCCTTCAAGTTTGAACTGGATGATTGCAATGGCCTTGTGCATCTGAGCCATCAGGCGGAGTGTCTTTTCAGGATGCTCGTTGTTCTCCTTGTCGACTCGGGGTGCGAATTCCGTGCAGGGGTCGTCGGCGTATGTTTCCATTGCCATTGTCGCCAGAGGTAAGAGGTTGATGCCATAGCCGTCCTCAAGGGTGGTGAGATTGGCGTAGCGTAGCGACACACGCACGACGTTGGCTATGCAGCATTCGTTGCCTGCGGCTGCACCCATCCAGAGCATGTCGTGATTGCCCCACTGGATGTCCCAGTTGCCGTAGTGACACAGAGTGTCCATTATAAGATGTGCGCCCGGCCCTCGGTCATAGACATCGCCGAGTATGTGCAGCTGGTCGATGCTGAGTTTCTGGATGACCTTGCACATGGCGACGATAAAGGCATCGGCCTGTCCGGTGGAAATGATTGTCTCGATAATGCGGTTGAAATAGTCCTGCTTGTCATATTCGCCGCGTTCCTCGTGGAGGAGTTCCTCGATTATATATGCAAATTCTTTCGGGAGGGCTTTGCGGACTTTTGAGCGTGTGTATTTCGACGATACGCTTTGGCAGACCTTTATTAGCTGATGCAGAGTGATGTTATAGAAATCCTCCATGTTGTCCTCTGTCGAGCGGACTATCTGCATTTTTTCTTCCGGATAATATATGAGCGAGCAGAGCTGGCGGATTTCGTTTTCACGCATCGACGTGCCGTAGATGTCAGTTACCTTACGTTTGATATTGCCGGAGGCGTTTTTTAATATGTGGCGGAATGCCTCATGCTCGCCGTGGAGGTCGGCGACGAAATGCTCAGTGCCTTTAGGCAGGTTGAGTATGGCTTCAAGATTGATGATTTCAGTGCTTGCCGAACTGATGTCGGGGTAAGTCTGGGCAAGCAGCTCAAGGATTCGGCGGTCGTTTTCTGCTTGTTGGGTTGTGACCTTTGTGTCGATAGGAGACATGGCGGTTAGATTATCGTTGATTTAACAAGGACATTGTTGTTTGGTCCCTCGATTTTGTCTTTGGAAGCAAATTTACAAAGAATTCCTATATTTGCGTCGAAAAGTATAAATAAAATTCAAATGACAGTCGGCTATGTGCAAATAGAGCTAATTTTCACAAGTTTTAAGTGGCTAAATTTGGGCGTGAATGTTAAAATTATTAATTTTACCACCGATTTGTGAAACATTTAGCTTCTCTACCTTAAACCATTGAAACTTATTAAACTACGCTTATATGGTAAATTTTTCACTTGAAGGCAAGGTCGCTCTTGTGACCGGTGCCGCTTATGGAATCGGACTCGCCATCGCTCAGGCATACGCTGAGGCCGGTGCAAAAATCGTGTTTAACTGCTCTCGTCAGGAAACGGTCGACCGCGGTCTCAAGGCATACAAGGAACTTGGCATAGAGGCCAAAGGTTATCTATGTGATGTCACTGATGAAGAGGCTGTAAAGGCTATGGTGGCTGATATCGAAGCGACTGTCGGAACAATTGATATCCTTGTCAATAATGCAGGTATCATCAAGCGCATCCCTATGGAACAGATGAGTGTGGAAGATTTCCGTCGCGTAGTCGATGTCGATCTCATCGCTCCTTATATCTGTGCCAAGGCTGTAATCCCCGGGATGATTAAGAAAGGTCACGGAAAAATCATCAATATCTGTTCTATGATGAGTGAGCTGGGTCGTGAGACTGTCAGCGCTTATGCTGCAGCAAAAGGCGGCTTGAAGATGCTCACACGCAACATTTGCTCGGAATACGGCGAACACAATATCCAGTGTAACGGTATCGGCCCGGGTTACATCGCAACAGAGCAGACCGCGCCCCTCCGCGAGCGTCAGGCTGACGGTAGCCGTCATCCTTTCGATCAGTTCATAATTTCCAAGACTCCTGCCGCACGCTGGGGCACCCCCGAGGATCTTATGGGGCCGGCTGTCTTCCTCGCATCTGATGCGTCGGATTTTGTCAATGGCCATGTCCTCTACGTGGACGGCGGTATCCTTGCATACATCGGAAAGCAGCCTAAATAACAAAAGCTGATGTTTCTGGCTCGGGTTTTGGAATGCCGGCTATATCATACATATGTCTATACGCATTGAATGTCCGGTGTCTGTCAATCCTGACTTTGAAACAAAGGGTCTATTCTACTCTATTAAACCATAAAAATTGGAACAGGTTTTTTCTTATATCATAGGACTGGGCGCGGCAGTGATGATGCCAATCATCTTTACCGTGCTCGGCCTTTGCATTGGCCTCAGCTTCGGCAACTCGCTGAAATCCGGTTTGAAGGTAGGTGTCGGTTTCATCGGACTTTCGATAGTGACAGCCCTTCTTACTTCTGCTCTTGGCCCTGCGCTCGACGAGGTTGTTAAGATTTATGACCTTCAGCTCAAGGTGTTCGACATGGGATGGCCGGCTGCCGCTGCCGTCGCATATAATACCGCTGTCGGTGCATTTATCATCCCTGTTTGTCTTGGCGTGAACCTTCTGATGCTTCTCACAAAGACAACACGTACCGTCAATATCGACCTTTGGAACTACTGGCACTTTGCTTTTATCGGTGCTGTGATTTACTTTGCGAGCGAATCACTCGCATGGGGATTTTTCGGAGCAATCATCTGCTACATAATCACCTTGATTATAGCCGATATGACAGCCAAAAAATTTCAGGGCTTCTATAAGGATATGGACGGAATTTCGATTCCACAGCCTTTCTGTGGCGGTTTTGTGCCTTTCGCATGGGCTATCAACAAAGGTCTCGACATGATTCCCGGCATTGAGAAGCTTGAAATTGATGCTGAGGGAATGAAGAAGAAATTCGGACTCCTTGGCGAGCCTCTTTTCCTCGGTGTTGTGGTAGGTATCGGCATCGGTTGCCTTACCTGCAACTCAGGTTCAGAGATTGTCGACAAAATTCCTTATATCCTCGGTCTCGGTATCAAAATGGGTGCCGTCATGGAGCTTATCCCCCGTGTAACAGTGTTGTTCATCGAAGGTCTTAAGCCTATCAGCGACGCTACACGCAGTCTGATTGCCCGTAAATTCAAGGGGGCTGACGGTCTGAATATCGGCATGAGCCCTGCGCTTGTGATCGGCCATCCGACCACTCTCGTGGTTTCGCTTCTGCTCATTCCCGTGACGCTTCTCCTTGCCGTCATTCTTCCGGGCAACCAGTTCCTGCCGCTCGCTTCGCTTGCCGGTATGTTCTATGTATTCCCTCTCGTGTTGCCTTTCACGAAGGGCAACGTGGTCAAGACTTTTATTATCGGTCTTGTGGTAATAGTGATGGGACTTTATATGGTGACAAATCTTGCCGGAGCGTTCACGCTTGCTGCCAAGGACGTCTACGCAGCTACAGGCGACGCTGCGGTTTCAATCCCGGCTGGTTTTCAGGGTGGCAGCCTTGATTTCGCATCAAGCCCTCTCGCATGGATTATCTATCAGTGCACTGAAAATCTTAAATGGATCGGTTCAGGTCTTCTTGTTATTGCGACAATGGGACTTATGATATGGAACCGTATTCTTATTGTACGCAACCAGAAAGCGATGGTTGCCAAGAACTCAGATGAAATTCAGAAAACAGAATAAATAGACTTATGAAGAAAATATTAACAGCTATCGCACTTATGAGCATTTCACTCTCAGGCATGGCACAGACTGAATATTCTGTGCTTCGTGCCTGTCACCCCGATGACGTGAAGCATTATGACACAAAGCAGCTCCGCTCGCGCTTCATGATGCCCAAGGTCATGGAACAGAACAAAATAAATCTTACATATTCCATGTATGACCGCCTTATCTACGGAGGTGTAAGTCCCGTAGGCAAGGAAATCGTTCTTGAAACCATCGATCCGCTCAAGTCAAAATATTTCCTTGAGCGTCGCGAGCTTGGTGTCATCAACACCGGTGGCGACGGCATAGTGACTGTCGACGGCAAAGAATATGAGCTTCATTTCAAAGAAGCTCTTTATGTCGGCCGTGGCAAGCAGAATGTGACTTTCCGCAGCAAAGATGACTCAAATCCTGCGAAATTCTATATCAATTCAACTCCTGCCCACAAGGAATACAAGACACAGCTCATCACAATCGACGGACGTAAGGGTTCGATTAAGGCAAACTGCATCAAGGCCGGTTCGCTTGAAGAGTCAAATGACCGTGTGATCAACCAGCTCATTGTGTCAAATGTGCTTGAGGAAGGCCCCTGCCAGCTTCAGATGGGTCTTACCGAACTGAAGCCCGGTAGCGTATGGAACACAATGCCGGCTCACACCCATGACCGCCGTGTAGAGGCTTACTATTATTTCAATGTACCCGAAGGCAATGCTATCTGCCATATCATGGGTGAGCCTCAGGAAAACCGTCTCATCTGGCTTCACAACGAGCAGGCGGTGATGTCGCCCGAATGGTCAGTCCACGCAGCAGCCGGAACATCAAACTATATGTTCATCTGGGGCATGGGAGGCGAGAACCTTGATTATGGCGACATGGACAAGGTGACCTATCTTGAAATGGAATAATGTTTTTTAATCCCAATATAAATCATTAATTATCATGAAAGTCGTAACTTTAGGCGAAATCATGCTTCGCCTTTCTCCCGAAGGAAACCATCGTTTTGTTCAAGTAGATAATTTCGATGTCATCTGGGGTGGCGGTGAGGCCAATGTGGCTGTCAGCTGCGCAAACTATGGCCTTGACGCATACTTTGTGTCTAAGCTTCCCAAGCACGAAATCGGGCAGGCTGCTGTCAATGCGCTCCGTCGCTATGGCGTACACACCGAACACATTGCCCGTGGCGGCGACCGTGTAGGTATCTACTATTGCGAGACCGGTGCTTCAATGCGTCCTTCAAAGGTGATCTACGACCGTGCTAATTCAGCTATTGCTGAGGCCGATCCCGAAGATTTTGATTTCGATGCAATCATGGAAGGTGCCGACTGGTTCCACTGGAGCGGTATCACTCCCGCTATCAGTGACAAGGCTGCTGAGCTTACCCGTCTCGCCTGCGAGGCTGCAAAGCGTCACGGCGTGACTGTTTCTGTGGACCTTAACTTCCGTAAGAAACTTTGGACAAAGGAAAAGGCTCAGTCAATCATGCGTCCTCTTATGCAGTATGTCGATGTCTGCATCGGCAATGAGGAAGACGCTGAACTTTGCCTCGGCTTCAAGCCTGATGCTGACGTTGAAGGTGGCGAAACCAACGCTGAAGGCTACAAGGGCATCTTCAAGGCTATGGCCAAGGAATTTGACTTCAAGTATGTGATTTCTACCCTCCGTGAATCATTCTCTGCTACCCACAACGGCTGGAAGGCTATGATTTACAACGGTGAAGAATTCTATGAGTCAAAGCGCTACGACATCAACCCGATTATCGACCGTGTAGGTGGCGGTGACTCATTCTCAGGTGGTGTTATCTATGGCCTTCTCACCATGCCCACTCAGGGTGAGGCTCTCGAATTTGCAGTTGCTGCTTCTGCTCTCAAGCACACTATCCCCGGTGACTTCAACCTCGTTACTGTTGACGAAGTGAAGGCTCTCGCAGGCGGTAACGCAAACGGCCGCGTACAGCGCTAAAAATATACAAATAAAAACTCCCGCTAATAAAAAACTTCCACTATCACGTGATAGTGGGAGTTTTTATTTGTATATTTTTAGCGCTGTTTTTAGTGAATTCATAGGGGCAAACATTGACAGGAAATGTAAAATATTTGGATATATTGATTTTAAGATTTATATTTGTATATGATTGCTAATTGATAGTAGTGGAATTACATCATTATTATCATCGAATTTTGTGAATAACATACAGATTTAAATATTAGTGCTATATGAAAAAATTTTTATTCTTATTATTCGTAGTTTTTACTATGGATGCATGGTCTCAGATAAAATCTGAGACTGATGGTAATGTATGGGGTGATTGGGAGGTATATCAGACATGTTCAAGTAGTGATATTGGCGGTAATACGTATATCTGGGAAACTTTATTTATGTGTCAGTATCCTTCGGAAGTGGAACTGATGAAACGAACTGATGAAAATGGAAATATAGAATTTAAATTAGTTAATCTTTTTGGTACTGAGGATTTTATAATGTCATATGATTCTCAAAAAGATAAGGTATATTGGAGTAAAACGGAAACAAAATACGTTGTGCCTTCTCATATTGTACCTCCTAGTTTCAAACCTTTGGAATATGTGACTGTAAATGCTGGTTATGGTGAATTTCATCCAAAACGAGGATTGAAAATGAATTTATTTTTCATGTGTATGGAGACCCAGACAGGACAGTATTATGGATATAATACATATAATAAATTTATTTCACCCACTGTGGTTTCGCCCTCATATAGTATCTATTTTCATGAATCACATCCAAATTCGGAATATGGAATTATACGGGCTAATAGCGAAAATTATTTAACTCATTTTAAATATGTTGTAGTGAGTGAGACAAATAGAAATACATCCGATATCAATAACTATCTTGATTACCTTAAAGGATATAGTGAGAAAATTCCTGATTCAGAATGGGTAGTTGCTGTAGGTGAAATGGACGCTAATACAGAGGTATACGTTCCATTTGAAAAGACAGGTTATCATATCGTGTATGTAGTAGGATATGACAATGATGGTGATTGGCTTACTCAAACATCAAAAGGTACTTTTGCTACATTAATAGATGGCGAGAATTGGGTTAAACTTGGTAAGGGAAGAATGGTAGAGCCTGAGATTGCAAATGCTCCATATACAAATGGATTTGAACCTATATTAGATGCTCAAACTCTTAAATGGCTTGGAAAAGAATATGAGGTAGATGTAGAGATGCACAGATATAAGACTGGTTTATTTAGGGTTGTAAATCCATTAGGTGAAAATACTCCATTTGAGGATTTCTCTATGATTATACCAGATAGTCTTTACCAAACACGTCCATATTTACATAAAAGAGAATTTATTTTTGATCGAACATCAGGAAAGCAGTATTATATAATAATACATGCAGAAGAGCCGAACGATGTTTGGTGTGAATATTCTTTATTAGGAGCTAATTTTATTCAGAATGATAGTGGCGTATTAGAAGATGTTACAACTTCCCTCTATTATAGTCTGTATAATATTAGCCCATGCTGTCTGGAATTAGTTGATAATGTAATAAAAACAAAAGATGAGTATAAATCGGCATATCAATTAAATGGCGCTAAATTTTATTTCGAATTACAACTTCCTGAGAATTCTAAATTAGAAGATATCGATAATGTTATTGACAATTTACCGCCAAAGTACTATGATATAAATGGACATGAAGTTGAAACACCACGAAAGGGTTTTTATATTGTGAAGAAAGGAAATAAAGTTTTTAAGAAAATCAATCATTAATAAACTAAGATTAAACTCGTTTATATCGGTTTCTGACAAGATTTATTTGGTATAAGAATACTTGTTGAATCAGTTAATGAGTAGACAGCAGTTTAGATATGGCACTCAAGACATTGGTCATTTGAAAATTTCATAAACCAATACCTTGAGTGCCATATCTAAACTGCTTCTATCCGAAGATACAGTTTATATCTTTGGAATTTTTACTGATAACAAACTGTTTTTCTGATTGATTATGTCGAACTCACGCTGAGATAGTCAATCGCTTGGCGGAGGGCTTGGTCAAGATAAAAGCCGGATTTAAGCTTTGCGTTTATGTTTCTGACATTGTCCGTGAGATGTCTGTATTCTTTGTAGTCAATTTTCTTTAGTTTTTCGTCGAGTGTGGCCAATGAGTTGACGGTAAGGCCTAAGTGTTCCTTTTCGATAAACTCCGCACGTCCGGCTTTGGACCATACAATAACCGGTGCATTGCATCGTAGGTAGAGTGATATTTTATGGGGATTGTTATATGACATATATTCGCCGATACGCCCGACTCCGTCATCAAGCGACTCTCCATACCACGAGAGTCCGAAATCTCCCATGTGGGATTTTATTATCTGACGGTCAGAGACTATGCCCATATAATGCAGATTGTTATATTTCGATATTTCTTCCGTATCAGGATGATGCCCATAGATATAGATGTCTCGGTCGGGCATTATTTCCGCAAGTTTTCTCAGATAAGGATGGGTCTTGAAAGAGACATTCCCTACATAAAACAGTGAATAGTTGCCGGCTACAGGTTCGTGAGGTTCGCCTGATTCGCCGTGAAGATAGTCCATGATTTCATAATCAATCATTTTGACTTTGCATCCATGCTCCGACAGCCATTGGCGCATCATGTGGTTGTGTGTCAGAAGTACATCGGTGGCATTCAGCCGCATTATTTCCTCGTGGGGCGTGAGTGATTTGTTTCTGAAAGATGACAGGTCGTGAATCAGGCAGATGATTTTTGCTCCGCGTTGGTGGGCTTTCTTACAGATTCTGTCGAATCCAATCTTCATCGGATATTGAAGGACTATGGCATCGTTTCTATGGATTGACATCATGGCTTTTTGCAGTCCGATGAAATTTCGGATACCATGAACGAGATTGTTGTGATAGAAAGACCGTCTGAGCCCTATGTTTTGATAACCTAAGTTTTCCAATGTGATGTCTATATCGCTTTTGGCTATTCCACCTCCATTGTCAAGATGCTTGTAGTTCCGAGATATGAATTTCCGATTTAACATTGCCGTTCATTGTTTTATTGCAAAATAAGATTCCCCTTAGATTTTTCGGGCGTATGTAATATTCGACAAAATTACAATAAATGTAGGCAAACAGACTAAATTTTTATGACTAAAATTAATTAATAATAAAATTTTAACATTGTCCGGATACGTTTGAAGTATTGTCGTCAGGGCTTGTCAGGGAGATGTCTTTTTCACATGAAAAAGCAGACCTGTGAAGACTTCTTACGCTATCATAGGTCTGTTTTGATTTGTTTCTATAAGACGTTTTAAATTTGCATGCTGAGAGGAAGGCAGCGATTAAGGTATTCGCGTGTGGTTGACCACGGAATATAGATGTCGCTCCGGCCGGGAATCAGAGGAACAGGAACTTCATTAAGGTCGACTCTTACATAATATTTCCCGCTCTCGGCACGGAAGACAATCATCTGAAGATTTGATGCCATTGGCACTACGTAGAAGTCGCGCCAATGAAGTCCTACGGTGTCGAAATAGTTGGTCATGTAGTAGCAGCCGGGGATGTGCATGAGCGCAAGCAAGGGCATCATTGTTTCCGCATGTCCGAAACGCAGCATCACACTGTATTGGTTCTTTCCGTCTATATAGTCATCAACGGTGCTTATGAGTTCAGCCAAAAGCCGGCTTGCGAGCTCCGGGGCTGCATTGGAGAGGGTGGAGGCTGAGTGGGTGAGATAGTGATGTAGGTTCTCGACACTCCAGAGAGCGTTGATTTCAGCTTTGGTAAAATACTTCTGTAGGTCAAGTTCGATTGACATTGCCGAACATCCGGCGAGCACCTTGTAGATGGCCATACTTACGTCTTTGGCTTCGTCGCCGTCAAACGGGTAGCTTTTCCCAAGTGTGCGTTCAGCCAATGATGGCGGGACTTGCTGGCTGAAATAATCGTCATAGACTTTGTGCCATGCTTCACCGGCCATGTATTCCTTATAGGCTTCATCCTCCTGCCACGGGCGCACGAGCGGTGAGTTCTGGCGTCCTGACGACATATAGATTTCAACTTTGTTGTTGAGTCGTGTAAGCTGATGGGTGAATTCGTCCATTGACATCACACAGCGTGGAACGTATGACGAGATTGCATTGATTTTTGTATTGTCAAACAGCGGTCGGAAAGCCATAAATGCCCGAGAGGCTATGGCACGTTGCTCAGCCATTCCGAGCGAGTCGAGTGCGCCCCATCGTCCGGCTGTGCGTTCGACAACCAGATTGCATATATTGATAAGTTCGCGTCCCATCGGGGTGATGGTGCGCAGACTGTCGGCCTTATGGAGAGAGCGGAGCAGCGATGTCGTGTACTTCGACGATGACAGAAACCTTGCGCCGTGACGGCCGACATGGTTCAGATAGACTGGTTTAAGGGAGTCGGGATAGGCAAGTCCGTCAACAGTGCGTTCAGGGTAGGGAATTGCAGAACCCTGACATTCGATAAATGTATAGTCGGTTGCAGTCGGGTCGAGTGCGTTGGCCGATAGGGCAGAACCGATGGCGAATGCAAGTAAAAAGTGTAGTTTCTTCATTGTGGATGACAATTCTTTTTAGTAGCTTTGCGGAAACGTAAGACCGTAGTAAAATAACACAGAGAAAATGGGTGTAGTTGAAACATATAGGCAATTGATTTCTGAAAACCGATTGCATGAGGCTATCAAGGAGCTTGACCGGCTCATAGAGGCGACGCCTGATGACGATGCGCTGCTCTTTGCCCGAGGAAAAGCTAAATGGCGTGTCGGCGACCATGCCGGCGCTACCGGCGACTATGCCAAAGCTTCGTTGATCAATCCGGAGAGTCTGGCTGTGAAAGCGCTTGAAAACGCCCGTGACATCGCTGACTTCTTTAATCCGGATCTATACAATCCTTAGAGAGATATGGCATAGCCGGTTTGGTGAAGAATCCGGCTATATTTGTTATATCAGTGTGTACACTTGGCCAAGTGTACACACTGATATAACGTTTGCTATTACGGTTTCGTTTAGTGCAAGCCGTTTAATGATTGTCCATTAACCGTCTTTTATTCTTTTTCCGATAGTTCAAGCCAACGGAGCTCCTTTTCATCAAGGATCTCCTTTAGCTCGCTGTATCGGCGCGCTTTGTCAGCTATGTCGGCTATTTCAGCTCCCGAATTAAAGAGCGCTTCAAGAGAATTTTTTTCTTCAGTCAGTTCATAGATCTCTTTTGTGAGCGTTTCCAGTTCCTTTCGTTCTTTAAAAGAGAGTTTTTGCGGCCTGGCTGTCTCGCGTCGCTGTGGCTGTGACATCTGTGATGCCGAAGCGGTCGTTCTGGCAGCATCCTGTGTCGCTTTTTGCTGTTCTTTGAGATAATTACGGTAGTCAGTATAGTTTCCGGGGAAATCTTTGATGACACCTCCTCCTTCCATGACAAAAAGGTGGTCGACTATAGAATCGAGGAAGAAACGGTCGTGGGAGATGACGATGACGCAGCCTTTGAACTCTCTTAGATATTCCTCAAGTATGCCGAGCGTCATGATGTCAAGGTCATTTGTCGGCTCGTCGAGAATAAGGAAATTTGGCTGGGTTATGAGAACGGCTGCGAGATGAAGCCTGCGCATCTCTCCGCCGCTGAGAGTCGAGATATACTTCTGTTGGTCAGCCGGAGAGAATAGAAACCGTGTGAGGAACTGCATCGGCGAATAGTGCGTAGTTCCGTTTATGACCACATCTTCAGTGATATCGGTTATGGCATCGATTACTTTTTTGCCCGGAGGAAGCTGAAGTCCGTCCTGCGAATAGTATCCGAAACGGACTGTCTCGCCCACGTTCCACTCTCCGCTGTCAGGAGCGACGAGCCCTTGGAGCATCTTGACGAAAGTTGATTTCCCTACGCCGTTGCCACCGATTATGCCGAGTTTTTCGTAGCGGGCGAAGGTGTATGTGAAATCATCGAGAATCACCTTCTCCCCGAAACGTTTGGATATGTTCTCGGCTTCAAAAATTTTAGATCCGATATATGATGATTTTATCTCTGTCGGGTCAATCTGCTTCTCTTCATAGTTGGCTCGTGAACGTTCCTTGAGGTCATAGAACGCATTTATACGGTAACGGGCTTTCCCTGCGCGTGCCTGAGGCTGTCGTCTCATCCACTCCTGTTCCTTCCGCAGTGTATTTTTTACCTTTGCCAGCTCACCTGTAAGGGCTTCGATACGCTCCGTACGTCGGCGGAGGTAAAGATCGAAATTGCCCTCGTAGGTGAAAATCTGCTTCATGTCGATTTCGATAATCTTGTTGCAGACACGGTCAAGGAAATAACGGTCATGCGTGACCATTAGAAGAGTGACACGCATGCGGGTAAGATAGTTCTCCAGCCATTCGACCGACTGGAGGTCAAGATGGTTGGTGGGCTCGTCGAGAATAAGCAGGTCGGGATTTCCAAGCAAAACCTGAGCGAGTGCGACACGCTTTATCTGTCCGCCGGAAAGGTGGTCGACATCCTGTCCGGGATTTTCTATGCCGAGCTGGGAAAGCATCTGGCGTATACGGTCTTCATGACCCCATTCCTCGTGCTCCTCAGACTTTACTGTGGCAAGAAGATTGTCCATTATCGACATCCCCTTCTCGAATTCCGGCATTTGTGCGAGGAAGCCGACACGAAGTCCGTTACGGAATGAGACATTGCCGCTATCCGGGGCTTCTGCCCCGGACAGAATACGTAGAAGTGTTGATTTTCCTGTGCCGTTCTTGGCTATCAACCCTATTTTGTCACCCTCGTTTACCCCGAAAGTTACCGAGTCGAAGAGCATGCGGTCGCCGTAGCTCTTGGTGAGATTTTCAACTTGCAGATATGGTTTCATTGATCAAGGCGGTCTTCAGGGGCTTATACGTCCAGACAGGCGTCAAGTGATTCTGTGATTGCTTTACGGTCAAGATTCTGCCCGATAAATACTATTTTGATCATACGGTCTCCATAGTTCGGATCCCAGTCGCGCAGTATAGAGGGGTCTTGCTCGGCCATTTCGCGCAGTTCGTCTTCGGGTGCTGTGGCAAACCACATTCCGGCTTCTTTTAATTGTTTCTGACGGCCGGCGCTCTCGAATAGATACGACATGTCGGGGTTGTTGCCGAAATAGCAGATACCTTTTGAGCGGATGATACTTTTCGGCCATTTGTTTGCTGCGAGGTAGTCGAATTTGTTGAGATCGAAACCGGGACGGCGGAAATAGACAAACGAGCTTATGCCATACTCTTCGGCTTCTCCTTCACCATGATGATGGTGGTGATGACATCCGCATGTGCACTCAGAGCCATGCTCATGATGGTGTTCATGATGATGTCCGCACTCACATTCGTCGTTGTGGTCGTGATGATGGCCGTGTTCATCATGCTCATCTTCATGGTGATGATGTCCGTGGTGCTCGTGGTGATGGCGTTCCTCCTCCTCGATTTGCTCGATTGGTTTCTCGATTTCCTTGACCCATGCTGCGGAGGTGGCTACTTCCGTGAAATCAAACAGATGAGTATTGATTATGCTTTCGATGTCAACGTCGGCATAGTCACACTCGATGATTCGTGCTCCCGGATTGATAGTCTTGATGATTGCACGGATTCTGCCTCGCTCTTCGGCTGTGACTTCTGAAATCTTGTTGAGTATGACGATGTTGCAGAATTCAATCTGTTGGATTACGAGGTTCGCGATATCCTCCTCGTCGTGTTTTTCGGCGGTGAGAGCCTCGCCGCAGGAGAATTCATCCTGCATGCGGAGTGCATCGACCACAGTCACGATGCAGTCGAGACGAGGGACACCGTTTTTAAGAAATTCCTCGCCCATGCGCGGTATCGAGCAGATGGTCTGTGCAATGGGTGCGGGTTCACAGATTCCGCTTGCTTCAATGACGATATAGTCGAATTTACCCATCGCGAGTATTTCGTCGATCTGTTTTACAAGATCCATCTTTAATGTGCAGCAGATGCAGCCGTTCTGGAGGGCTACAAGAGAGTCGTCCTTCGAGCCGACTATTCCGCCGCGCTGAATCAGGTCGGCATCAATATTTACTTCGCCGATGTCATTGACGATGACTGCAAATTTGATTCCACGTTCGTTAGTGAGAATATGATTGACAAGTGTTGTTTTTCCGCTTCCGAGATAGCCGGTAAGCAAGAGGATTGGAGTTGATGCTGACATATATGTTTAAAGTAAAACTTTAATATGGTTAAACTGATAGTTGAATTGTGTGCTGTATATATCTGTTTTGCAGTCGCATTTTCAGCGTGGCTTACCACTCGATTCGTACTGCCGTCCCGTCAATGTCGGCATGAATCGGCGGATTGAGCTTTGTCAGCTTGATCGAGCCTGATATGATAGCCGGATAGGCTGCAAGCAAAGCCGAATGGATGCGTCCGACAACATGTTCGAGTAGCCGGGAAGGAATTTCCATCTCTTTGCGTATGATTTCGATGGCTTCCGCGTAATTTAGCGTGTCGGCTACATTGTCCGATTGCATGGCATTTTCAATCGGATAACAGAGGTGGACGGTCAACTCAAACGTGTTGCCGTTGATTCGTTCCTCCTCGAATACACCGTGACGCGCGAAGAGTCGTAGACCGTTGATTTCAATAATGCCTTTCATTTTTTTTGCGGTTTTTAGTTCCATGAAAGATTGCCGGCTCTCTTGAAGAAGCCTTTGATGCGGTAATAGAAGTTATAGATCGGCTCATAGGTCATGAACCACGGAACTGTCACAAACAACGGACGGGAGCCGAGCGCGCGTGATGTCTTTCGCCATGTAAACATCAGGATTATGGCTGTTGTGAGCAGTATGACGCAGGAAGCGATAAGGGGAATCAGTGAGGGGAATCCGACAATTGAAATTGCTATGGTTGATCCAAGCAATGCCCACCAAGCGAGTGAACATGAGCCGAAGAAGCGGCGGGCGGATGTCCTCAGTGATTTTGCTGTGTAATTATAGCGTATCTTTGCATTCCTGTGGGCAATCTGCGGATATGGGTCGTGAACCTCTACAATAGAGGCTGTGGATAGTTCGATGGCTGTATTGGCGGAATTGGACACTTCGTTGATGAACACATCGTCATCGCCATATTTTAGATGTAATGCGCGTGAAAAACCTTTGTTTTTGAAGAAAACGGAGCGGCGGTAGGCGAGATTGTAGCAGTTGCCCCTGTAGGGATGTCCTGCGATGGCCCATGAAAGATATTCAACGGCAGTTCGTACTTGGTCGAAAGCATGGAGGCGTTTCCACGGGTTCGGAGCGCCTTCGGGAATCAGGGATGTGGCGTAGCCGATGACAATCTCCTTGCCTTGGATAAAGTGACGGGTCATGCTTTTGAGCCATGTCTTTGATTCTATGCAGCAGTTGCCGGATGTCAGGATCACTGTCTCATAGCGGGATGCCTTTATTCCAAGTGTGATCGCGAGTTTCTTGCGCGAAAGCGAGCGCGACTGCAGTGGAGTGAATGTCATGTAGAGATTAGGATAGGTCCGATCGAGCTTCGCTATTACATCCTTGGTCGCAGAAACAGCACCGTCGTTGACAACGATGACTTCAAACTGGCTCTTATAGTCCTGCTCGAAAATCTGGTGAATAAGTGGTTCCAGATTTTCAGCATCGTCTTCGGAATAGATTATAATTGATACTGAAGGATAGTCAGATTCGTCAGACGGGAGAGAAGTGCCATCGTCAATGGTGACACGTTTGCTGACAGAAGAAACGTAGTGGCGGAAACCTGTCAGAAGATAGATTGTAGATATTACGATGATTGAGAAGAGTGTTATTATGGCCGGTGTGATTACAATTTCGAACATCGTGAGTGCATATAATGTAAATGTATGGACGTTGGAAAGACGTGATGCTTTCAATGTTAAATTTAGCTGCAAATTTACAAAATCCCTGCAAAAAAGCCTTGTCTGACTGCAAATTTATAGCTAAATGAAACTGATTTGTCATTTCTTACGGAATTCAGTTGACTTTCCTGCCCATGTAGTATGTATTCCATGTATCTTTGGCATAGCCATCTCTCATTACTTTAAATTTTCCGGCGGTAGCACCTGAAATTTTTATTCCGTCGAAGTATGCGTTCCACGTATCTTTGGCATATCCGTCGGAAAGTACATGGAAGCTGCCGGACGAGGCTTCCTTTACTTTCTTCCCCTTGAAATATACGAGCCATGAATCTTTGGCGTAGCCGTCTTTCAGTGTCTTAAAACCGTTTGGGGATGCGCCGGGAACTTTATGCCCGAAGAAATATACATTCCATGCGTCTTTTGCATAACCGTCGCCGATTACACGGAATGAATTGCTTGTCGCCCCTTGAATTTTCTCTCCGCGCCAGTACACGTTCCACGTATCCTTTGCATAATAGCCGTCGAGTACCTTAAAACTTGAAGGTGAAGCATCTTTGACGGGACGGCCATTGAAATATACACCTTTGCTGTCGACAAAATAGGTCTGACGGTGATGTCTGCGATGATTCTTCTCTTTGTCGGCATGGCGCATCCGTTCGTCGTGGCAGTATTCCATTTTGTCGTGGCGGTGTCCACGGTTCTGGGCTGTCAAATCCGCACCGGCTACAAATGAAAGGGAAAGAATAAGAATGAGATGAAGTTTGCGCATAATGTAGGAATTTAAGAGTTCATAGCGTGAATATGAAGTCGGTTGAGAAATTTCTGTGGATACTATACCTATATAGACGCTATGAATTCTTAAAAGTTTAGCGGTACGGACAGAAATGGCATATTTTTTCAGTTGCCCGCGGTGACGACTATCATTTTTGACAGATCGAAATATCTGCGCGCCATTCCGGCAAGTATCTCCGGGGTTAGTCTGCGGGCAAGAGATTCCTGTTGTTCGAAATAGTCTTCCGGCGTGTCGGCATAGATATGGGTCTGTGTGTAATCCATACGGCTGAACGGCGTGTCGAGCGTAGTGGCAAGATTTGAAAGGATGAATTTGGACAGACGTCTGATTTCATCATCGTTGTAAGAGCTTTCATCTTTCATTTTCTCGATTTCGTCGCAGATCAGACGTATCACCTCGTCTTTGGTCGAGCCGTCGGTCTGGGTGCTGACAGTGATGAAACTGCGGTCTGTGTAGCCGAACAGCGATGCCGATATGCCGTATGTCAAACCTTTGTCTTCACGGATGTTGAGCATAAGACGGCTTCCGAAATATCCTCCTAAGGCGATTACGGCCGCACGCAGTGGCACGAAGTCAGAGTCTGTACGGCCTACTGCCGGAATCATAAGCTTTACGGCGCTTTGCTGTGCGTGCTCCACAGGGATGTCCACTCTGCGTGGTTCGCCTGAGGTCGGAGTGGGAAACGACAGTCGGTTGAGCTGCGGCCCTGCATGGCGAGGGATACGGGTAAATATCATGTCGACTGTACGGATCATATCGTCGGTTATGTTACCGGCGAGAAAGATGTGCATGTTTGACGGATCAAGACGTGAGAAATGGAAGTCAGACAGTTCCTTTGGGGTAAAGGACTTTACTTCATCGGGAGTCTCGCTTCTGGCAAGAGGGTTATCCTGGCCGTAGGCAAGCGGTCTTATCGTGGCGTCGGCTATGAACGAGACTTTTTTATGTTCGATCTCCAAGCGCGCCGCCTGTCGCTGGAGCAGACGAGAGGTGGCAGCTTCCGGGAAAGCCGGACATATTATCATGTCTGCGATGATGGGCAGGACATCTGCGAATTTGTCGTTGAGTGTCGACAGTATGATAGATGTATAATGGGTCGAAACGGTAGTGTTCACCCATGCACCGTTGTATTCAAATGTATTTGCGATTTCTTCACCGTTCATCCTTGCTGTTCCCTCGACCAGCATCATGGCTGCGCAACCTGCAAGTCCCGGTTTGGGAGATTCGGCTTCTCCGGCCGGAAGGGCTATCGTCAGACGGCTGACATCGATTTCGCTGCCGCTTTCAATATGGACACTGATGCCGTTTGGCAATATATGGGTCGATGCCGGAGAGAGGGTCAAAGGTCCGAAATTGTATACCTTAGGGGCTTCGTTACGGTTCATTGTGGTAATATTCTGTGATTTTGATAAGAGTTTCCTGCCTCTCATGGCTTGAGAATCGAATCAATTTTCTGTTCGATTATTGAATTGAGCACTGATTTGCGGGCTTGGTCGACACTCGGTTCTGGTTTTCCGTCGGTCTTGGAAGTCGTCACCGGCATAACCTTTGGAGTTGCGGCAGTCATGGATGTAGTGTCTTTTTTCACCGATGTGCCTTCAGCTTTCTGCGGATTCTGGCGTTCGATTTTCTTAGGCAATGATGTGACAGGAGTATATGTGATAGACTCTTCGTTAACGATAGTCGTAGTCGTTTCAATAGGTGAATCGGGCGATGTGACGGGTGTCGCCTTGATTATAGCGCCGACAGCAGTCTCAGTATCGTTTTTTATGACAGGGGATGTTGTTGGCGCTGAAATGCGGTCCTCGGATTTTTGTGGCTTCGGATTTTTTTTACCTGAAGTCGCCGCGATGGGTCGTGTTTCAGGCTTGACAGTCGGTGTCGGTTCGGTGTACTTCCCGGAAACCATTGCCCGGTATTTATCGACAGATCCTGCACCTGCATAAGTCCTTACATAGTAGTCCGCAGAGATATCGCTTACGATGACACCTTTTGACGATGAAGAATGTACCATCTTGCCGTCTCCGACATAAATTCCTACATGCGAGACTTTTTTTCTGGAACCTGACGTGGCAAAAAAGATCAGGTCGCCCGGCATGAGCTGATTTTTTTGTAACGGTGAACAATATCCGGCCTGTTCGGCGGAATTGCGTGGCAACTTGATATCAAGCGCGCTTTTGTAGACCTTAAGGACGAACCCCGAACAATCGACACCACGCTTGTCGTCACCACCATATCTATAAGGTGTGCCTATCCAGCTCTTGGCTTCTGTCAGGAGTGCATGTGACTGAGGCGGGAGTGACTTTGGAATCTCGAACGTGCGCGAGTCGCCGCTCCCGCCATGTCTGTAGGAGTGGCGCCCTGTATTCTTTGAACTGCCACATGACACAAGAAGTGACGCAATGGCAGCCACAAACAGCAATATGTACGATTTCTTTGACATCATAGGGCAAAATTAAGGAAAAAAACTGACAATCTTATTTTAACAAAACAACATATATCGGAGCATCGTGGGTAAATATATCTTAAATAGGGCGAAAATGGTCTTAATTTATTTTAAACCCATGACAATGGCATGTAACATTGCATGGTTTTTGCCGTCTAATAAACAAAAAGCATGAAACACGGCGCAATCTCTACGGATGGGATGCCGACATAAAAGAGTGCTTTAATTCATCAAAAAATAATTAACAACAATTTCATAATCATTCACAACTAATGAAATTATCTGGAAAAATCATCATGTTAGCTGCCGGTACGGCTGTCCTCAGTTCGGCAGTAACCGCCGTTGCAATGAAACGGGCTCTTTTTAACGATGGAGAAGTTCAGAGCTACAGTGAGTTGTTCGATCAGGGTGGTGCAACGTCAGGACATCTGACAAAGGTTGCCCAGTTGCCGGCCAATCATTCCGATTTCACGACGGCTGCTGAAAGTACAATCAACGGCGTTGTGTCAATTAAAAGTTATGCAACCCCGCGCGGATATAGCCAGAACAGTGGCAACGGCGGATTCTTCGGCGATCCTTTTTTCGAATATTTCTTCGGAAATCCCGGAGGGAACCGTCGCAGTCAGCCTCGTCAGGAACATCAGCCTCGTCAGCAGCAGCCGTCAGGTCTCGGATCGGGTGTGATCATAAGTGCCGACGGCTATATAGTCACGAACAACCATGTCATTGATGAGGCAGACCGTCTTGAGGTGACATTGAATGACAACCGCACATTTGACGCGACGGTTGTCGGTTCGGATGCGTCAACCGACCTTGCATTGATAAAAATTGAGGCAAAAGACCTTCCTGTCATCCCGATGGGCGACAGCGAGGCTCTTAAAGTCGGCGAATGGGTGCTTGCCGTCGGAAATCCGTTTGGTTTCACATCGACAGTGACTACAGGCATTGTATCGGCTAAAGGTCGCAGTATCGGTTCGCAGAGTCATGGCGGCCGTATGGGTATTGAATCGTATATTCAGACTGATGCTGCCGTCAACCCCGGAAATTCCGGTGGCGCTCTTGTGAATCTTGCAGGTGAGCTTATCGGGATAAACACCGCAATCTATAGCCAGACCGGAAACTATGCCGGATATTCGTTTGCGATTCCTACGACAATTGTTAAGAAGATTGTCAGCGATCTGCGTCAGTTCGGGACAGTACAACGTGCGGTGCTTGGCATCTCGATTATGGATCTCAGCAATGAAATCGCTAAAGAAAACAATATCACCGCTGTCACCAAAGGTGTTTTTGTCGGTGATGTCAGTGACCGCAGCTCTGCAAAAGAAGCCGGTCTGCAGAAAGGCGATGTCATAGTCAAGATTAATGACATCAATACGGATAATGTGGCACAGCTTCAGGAACAGGTTGCAAAACACCGCCCGGGCGATAAGATCAAAGTCACTTATATCCGTGACAACAACACTAAATCGGTCGATGTCACATTGCGAAATCCTCAGGGGAATATGCGGATAACTAAAGCTGGTGACATCACTGACCTTGGATGTGCGTTCAAGAAAGTCGACGAATCTGTGCTTCGTCAGCTTGGTCTTAGCAACGGCGTTCAGGTAGCCGGTCTGTCCGATGGCCGTTTCCGCGATTCGGGTGTCAAGAACGGTTTCATCATCTATTCAATCAATGATAGCCGTGTAAGTTCACCTGAAGATGTCGAAAAAATTCACAAGGCCATCATGAAGGGTAGCGGTGATGAGAAAGTGATGATTCTCCGAGGTGTCTATCCTACCGGCAAACGCGGTATCTATGCCGTTGATCTCTCTGGAACTGAATAATGTTTAGTGCATTCTCCTCTCTTCCCTCTCTCTTCTGTGTATAAAAATGATTGGTAACATCCTTTCTCCTCTTTTAGGTTAGTTCTCCTCGCTCCTCGTTCATTTTTTGTCCATTAAAATTGTGGGCCGTAGATAATAAGATCTACGGCCCACTGTTTTTTTGAGCTGATAGCTTATCCGAGGATTGCAATAACCTCAATTTCGACGAGCACCTGCTTGGGGAGTTCGCGGACTGCCACAGCCGAGCGGGCGGGGAATGGCTCGGTGAAGTTCTGGGCATATACTTCGTTCATTTCGCCGAAAAGGCTCATGTCGGCAAGGAAAACTGTAGTCTTCACGACGTTCTCAATGCTTGCACCTGCTGCGGCGAGAATCGCCTTGACGTTTGCAAGAGACTGGGCGGTCTGAGCCTTGATGCCTTCAGGGATTGTACCAGTAGCAGGGTCAACAGGTATCTGTCCTGAGCAGTAGAGCATATTTCCTACTTTGATTGCCTGGCTGTAAGGGCCGATTGCGCCGGGAGCGGCGTTGGTTGAAATTACTTCTTTCATGATAAGACGTATGTTAATGATTTATTAAGAATGAGGAGGGTATGACCGGTAGGATGACGTATTGTGCATCCTGTTGTTTCATTTGTTTTTGCTGTCCTGTCTGCTGACGAGAGGGAGATGTATCTCGGACAAAAGTACTGATGAAGCTTTCTGTCGGAAGTCAATGTCGAGTTTGTCGCAGAGATCAAGCAATGGTTTGAAGTCGGTGTCGAATGTCGGGAGGAATGAATCCTCACCATGATTAGAAAGCGCTTCCATGACATGCCCAAGCGTGTAGTGTTCAGGGCTCGTCGATGGCACTAATGGAGCATCGGTTAGAGGATCTTCTCCGTTTTTCGGCCCAAGTTTTGAGATGAGATTACAGTCGAGGAGGAAATTTACGACTTTGGCTGTCAGCCGTGGCGGGATGGCAAACCGCGTTGAGATTCCTGCAATATTAAGTGGCTCTTCCTCATTTTTGAACCGTTTGATTATTATTGTAAGTACGGCAAGAGTGACCTTGCGTCGGTATGCACCGGAGATTTTGTTGGTCTGTCGTTCGAATGAAAACAGGAATATATCCTGAGAAGAGCGGCATATGAGCGCTCCGGCGAGTGTTATGAGCCAAGAAAATTGCATCCATATCAACATCAATGGCAGGAATGAGAAGCTTCCGTAGATTGCATTGTATTTTGCAACATAAATTTGGCCTGTGAGGAAAAGCCATTGAAGCACCTGAAAGGCGATGCCTGCGATTATTCCGGTTATGAGGGCGTTGCGGAAGTTGACTTTTGTGTTCGGAATTAGCATATAGGCTCCGGCAAAGAACAGACATCCGAAAAGTACTGATACAAGGTCAAGGATGTCTCCGACAACAGGACCGATGAAATCAAATGGCAGGAGTTTCTGGATAGTGGTAGACATCAGGATGCGTAGGCCACCCGAACAGATCATAAGCACAGGGAGTATGATGCAGATAGCGAGATAGTCGGTGACTTTGCGTGCGAACGGACGGTCGACCTTTACCCCCCAGATGTTATTGAATGAATTTTCGACGGAATCAAGTAGTGATATGAGTGTCCATAATAGGAAAACAATGCCGACCCCGACAAATATCCCTTCAGAAGCTTGTGCGAGACAGGAGTCTACGAAAGAGAATGCCATTTCCAATGCGCGGTGTTGCGATGGAAAATACTGGTAGAGTTGTGTCTGGAGGAGATTCTGAAACCCGAAGCCCCTTCCGATTGCAAAAAGCAATGCCAGCGCCGGGACTACGGCGAGCATTGTGCGATAGGTGAGGGCGCATGCCGATGACTGAAGGTCGCTGTCCATGAATGAACGCACGGTGAGATTGAGGGTCTTGACGATGTTGACTTTTGCAGTGTCGCGCTGGTCTTCCCATACTCCTTCGGCACAATACTCCCATATGGAGATTGCGCGGATTTTAGTGCGTTCGATCCAAGAGGCGAATTTGCCGGGTTTCTTTTCTTCAGTCATGACAGGAAAGGATTAGGGTTATTGTTCGTTGTCCTTCTCAACAAATGTGCGCGCTGCCTGATTTCTTGCAATCTCAACAGCGCGACTCAGACGCTCTTTTTCAAGTGTCGCTACTTTGAAGCGTCGGAGGGTGGTCGCATAATCATAGAGCAGGGCTATTTCATTAGCTTGTTTTTCAGGCAGAGGCATGGAATAGGTGGTTGATCCGACAAATGTAAGAGTCATCGGTTGTCCGGCATGAGTGCTGACAAATTTGCCGAGACTGTCACATTCGACTCCCATAAATGTAATGACTTCTGCTCCCATCGACCGGTCATTACGCTCGCCGTCATGTGCGACTGTCGATGTCGCGGCCTTCTCTCCTCCGGCGCTCACTTCAACCGAAGTGCTTTTCACACTTTTGGCTTTGAGCGACGACATGATGTAGAAATCTCCATCAGGACTTACACGCGCCTGAAGGCCATTTGTACCGAAAAATTTTGATGGTTCTGTAGTTGCAGCCACATAGTAGCCTTCGATAGGATTTTTGACGAACTTCATTAACCGCTGGAGTGAATCGCCTCTGACGGCAAGTACTGCAGACAACGAATCGGCTTGCTGCAGACGTTGTACAGTCAGACCTTCGGTTGCCCGGGTTGACAGATGGAGTGCTTCACGACGCACGTCAATTTCCTTGGGATATGTGTTTTTGATTGAATCAGTGAGGGCAATTGCGGTCTCATAGTTCTTGGAATCGTATGCTCTTTGGGCCTGTTCGAGCAACTCGGTGGCCTTCTGGGTGTCACCATTCCCTCCGCAGGAGCATGCGATTGCAATCCCCGCGATAGCGGAGAGTCTGAGAATTCCGTTTTTATTAGTTACTACGTTCAACATCTTTTACGCCTTTTACGGTTTTGATTTTCTTTATAAGGTTGTTTAGTGAGGAAGTGTCGCTGATACCTACGACAATGAATCCGGAGAAGATGCCGTCGGAAGAGTCGATTGTTATATTTCTCAGTGTGACATCTTTCTCCTTGTTAATAATAGAGGTTATGTTGGTGACGATTTCGATATCGTCATTTCCGACTATGCGGAGCGTGGCGGCAAAGCGGCTGCCGACTTTTCCTGACCAGCGGGTGCGGATGACACGGTAGGGGTATTTGTAACGTATGTGTTCGGCATTCGGACAGTCATGGCGGTGGATTTTGATTACGCCTTCGGCTGATACAAAACCGAACACATCGTCACCGAAAATCGGGTTGCAACATTTTGAAAGCTTGTAGTTGATACCTTTTATGTTATCGCCGATAATCAGAATGTCGTCGGACAGATTGTTGGCACGCTCGTTGTTTTCAAGAAGCTCGAATTCTTCCGCGCTGCGACGTTCGGTTTCCGCGCGTTTGTCGGCATTCTCGATGAGTTCGTATTGGGTGATGACATCGTTGACATCAATGACTTCGTCGCCGATTGCCTTATAGAAGTCCGTGACCGTGCGGTAGCCCATTTTCTTGATGGTGCGCATCAGTGTGCCTTCTTCAAGTTCGACTTTGCGGTTTTTGCATCGACGCTGCAGAAGTTCCTTGCCGAGTTCGGCAGAACGGTTTGCCCGCTCGTTGATTGTCTGGCGTATCTTGTTACGGGCCTTGGATGTCACGACAAATGATAGCCAGTCCTGCTTGGGGACTTGACCGGGAGCTGTGGTGATTTCGACCGTGTCGCCGGAATGCAGTTTATAGTTGAGTTTGCGGTTACGTCCGTTGACCTTGCCCCCGACGCATGTGCAGCCGAGTTTGGAATGGATGTTGAACGCAAAATCAAGCACAGTCGCACCAAGAGGAAGCCGGTAGAGGTCGCCACGCGGAGTAAAGACGAAGACTTCTTTGTCGTAAAGGTCCATCTTGAAATTTTTCATCAACTCCATCGGGCCGTCGGCCGTCTCAAGGATGTCGCGTATATTGTTCATCCACGTGTCAAGGTCGCCTTCGCTTTTAATCCCTTTATATTTCCAGTGTGCTGCAAGTCCCTTTTCAGCCACGAGATCCATGCGTTTGGTGCGGATTTGTACTTCCACCCATTTGTTGTCAGGGCCTTTGACCGTCGTATGAAGCGATTCGTAGCCGTTGCTTTTGGGAATGGACAGCCAGTCCTTCATTCGCGCGGGATTTGGTGTATACATGTCGGCGACAATCGAGTAGACGTTCCAGCAGTCGGCTTTCTCTCTTTCCAGCGGAACATCGAGAATTACGCGGATGGCAAAAAGGTCATATATGCCGGATAGCTCCACCTGCTGTTTGCGCAGTTTGTTCCATATTGAATAAATAGACTTGGTTCGTCCCTTGATTTCATACTTCAAGCCTGTCGCGTCAAGTTTTTCTTTAAGCGGGGCAATGAAATTGGCTATATAGGCATCACGTGCCACCTTTGTTTCGTTTAGCTCGCGTGCGATTTTAGTATACGTCTCACGTGCGCTGTACTTGAGCGACATGTCTTCAAGTTCGCTCTTGATTTTATAGAGACCGAGCCTGTGGGCAAGAGGCGCATAGAGATAATTTGCTTCAAAAGCCGTGTCGGTGACAAATTTTTCGTCCGGGTGATGGTTGATTGCCCGCATTAGGGTCAGGCGCTCGACAATCATTATTATGATAACGCGGATATCTTCGGCGAAGGTCATTAGCAGACGGCGGAAATTATCGGTCTTGACCACACCTTGTTTTCCATAAAGCGTGGAGACTTTCCGCAATCCGTTGACCATGCGCTCGACATCTTCGTCCCAGAGCGAACGTACGTTTTCAAGCGATAGTGCTTCATCGACACACAGTCCGTAGACGAGTGTGGCGATAATCATATTGCGGTCAGGCGACACCATGTCACATAAAGCTATAGATGTCTCCAAAGTGTGTGCCACTTTGTTTAGCCCGTGGCGATCCATGACGGACCGCCCGTCGGCATAGGCATTTTTGATGGCCTTTTTGACGATGGTAAAATCGTCGGCCTTGGCTACGTCTGAGCTTTCAACGAGCAACCGACGTACAAGATTCCTTATATATGCCCTCTCATCGGAGGGACGGGGCGTTTTTTCCATTCTGATTAAGAAGTGTGCAAGAGTGGTGAGAAAGAGGAGGCTGATTTCCAGCCCGGAGAAAGTATATTATTAAAACCCCGGTTTATGCCGATGTCAGCCGGACAATCAGTCTCTTCGGTAGATACATGCGCCGACAGAGTTCAGACGTGTGTCGATTGCCTGATACCCACGGTCAATCTGATCGATATTGTCAATCGTAGATACACCTTTGGCGCTCATCGCTGCGAGAAGCATTGCGATGCCGGCACGGATGTCGGGCGAGTGCATCTTGTTTGCGCGAAGAGGAATTTTATGGTCCAGACCAATGACCACGGCACGATGCGGGTCGCATAACATTATCTGAGCTCCCATGTCTATGAGTCGGTCGACAAAAAAGAGTCGGCTTTCAAACATCTTCTGATGTATGAGCACACTGCCTTTACATTGGGTGGCGGTGACAAGCATGACTGACAAAAGGTCGGGTGTAAGTCCGGGCCAAGGCGCATCGGCGATGGTTGGAATCGAGCCGTCAAGGTTGGTCTCGATCTCGTAGTGTTCCTGAGATGGGATATAGATGTCGTCTCCACGTCGTTCGATATTGATGCCGAGGCGACGGAACGAATCAGGGATGATGCCAAGATTATCGTAGCTGACATCCTTTATGGTAAGTTCGCTTCGGGTGATTGCAGCCATACCGATGAAACTGCCTACTTCAATCATGTCAGGCAGAATAGTGTGTCCGGCACCTGCAAGTTTTTCCACTCCTGTTATGCGTAGCAGGTTAGAGCCGATGCCTTCGATTGAAGCGCCCATGCCTACGAGCATTTTACACAGTTGCTGGATATATGGTTCGCAGGCCGCGTTGTAGATTGTTGTAGTTCCCTCGGCAAGTGTGGCTGCCATGATTATGTTGGCTGTGCCTGTCACAGATGCTTCATCAAGAAGCATATAGCATCCCTTGAGACCGTTGACAGTCACAAGATAGTAAGCCTGACGTTCTTCGTTATATGCAATCATTGCTCCGAGTTTCGACAGGCCGGTGATATGTGTGTCGACTTTCCGTCGTCCGATCTTGTCACCTCCCGGTTTTGCGAAATAAGCTTGTCCCAAACGAGCAAGCAGCGGCCCTACGACAAGAACCGATCCTCGGAGCGAAGCACATCGCGACACAAAATCAGCACTTGAAATATATTCTTCGTCAAGGTCGTCGGCTTGGAATCTGTATGTGTCATCGCTCAGTTTATCAACCTTTACCCTCATGGCTTTAAGAAGGTTGATAAGGTTGACCACATCAAGAATATTGGGCACATTGTGGATGGTGACCGGCTCTGAAGTTAGAAGAGTTGCGCAGATAACTTCAAGCGCTTCGTTTTTGGCTCCTTGAGGTCTGATGCTTCCGCTCAGCCTATGGCCGCCCTCAATAATGTAAGTGCTCATGTCGGGAGTGATGTAATTAATAATTGAAACGTAGATATATTCTAAATGCCTGAATGGCCATTTGTGTTCACGGGCCGCCTTCAGATATGTTCGACTTCGGGTGAGAGTTTTATGCCGAACTTATCACGCACAGAGTCGATTATTTTCTTTTCAAGGGCGATGACTTCGCATGGCGATGCCTTACGCTCAGGATTGACTATCACGAGGGGCTGAAGATGCCATACAGCCACATTCCCTTCGCTGTATCCTTTCCATCCACATTGGTCAATCAGCCATGCGGCAGGGATCTTGTAGCCGCTATCGACACGGAAATGAGGAACATCCGGGCCTGATTCTCCGGCTACGATGGCATTGAAGCATTCTTCACTTACAACAGGGTTTTTGAAAAAGCTTCCTGCACTTGGGACAGTTGCCGGATCCGGAAGTTTGGATGACCGGGTTGCGATTACTGCGTGGCGGACATCATTGGGAGATAGAGATGACAGTTCACATCCTTCAAATTTTTTCTGCAATGCAGGATAGGAGAGGTTCGGACCGGCGTCCGGCGACAGTTCATAGTCGACTGCATGGATGATGTAGCGCTTTCTGGCATCAGGCTTCTTGAAAATAGAGTCACGATAGGCATATCTGCACTCTTCTTTCGTAAAGGTGACAAACTCTTGTTCGACTTCATCATAAGCGTGGACGGCTACGATGGCATCGCATGCCTCTGTGCCGTATGCCCCGACATTCTGCACTGCCGATGCTCCGACTTCACCCGGAATACCAGAGAGGTTTTCAATGCCCCACAATTCACGGTCGCAAGCCCATTTGACAAGATCTTCCATTATCTCGCCTGCGCCAGCCCTGACAATCACGTTACCCATGTTTTCTCCAAGAATCTGTATGCCTTTTATGGCACTGTGCAGTACCACTCCGGGATAATCATCAGTGAATAGGATGTTGCTCCCGGCACCGATGTGCATCTTTCCGATGTCTTTACGGATTGATGAAAGAAGAAAAGGAATATCATCGGCTTTGGTGTATTCCATGAATATCCCGCACTTCACATTCATTGCAAATGTGTTGCGGGCAGAAAGGTCGTAATTGTCAATTGTCGTAATCATTTTCGGAGCGGGTTGGCTGCAACGGGCAAACATTGCGCCCGGATGCGATTTCTTCCACAAATTTATGAAATTTTCATCAGTCTCAGTTATAAAACAGAAATATTTTTTCAATGAAAGAACGTGTCCGTTCGGAATAAAAGCGTTAATTTTGATGCTGGAAAATTAGAAAATAATTTAACTGTAATCTAAAAAATATGGTCAAACATATAGTATGCTTCAAGTTAAAAGGTGATGCAGATGTGCGTCGCGAAGTCGCCGAGCGGTTCAAGCGTGCTCTTCTTGAGCTGCCGTCGCAGATTGATGTTCTTCAATCAATGGAAGTGGGAATCAATGAAAACTCCGCCGAAGACTGGGATGTGGTTCTGACGGCTGTAGTTCCTGAAATGGAGGATGTGGCTGTGTATGCCAATCATCCGGCTCATCTGGCCGCAGCGGCGATTGTCGGGCCTCATAAGGAAGCTCGCGCTTGCGTGGACTATTATTTCGCCTGAAAAAACGGCAACATTCGGATGACTGTAGTCTTTGATCTTGATGATACCCTGTATGCCGAAATGGAATTTGTCAGATCGGCATACAGAGCTATCGCCCGGCGCTATGGATTGCATTTGCTTGACCCTATGATGCGTGCTTCCTCGCCACGTGAGGCTTTTGATTCTACCGGGCTGCCGATTGCCGATCAGCTCAAAGTCTACAGAGAACATTTCCCTGACATACGTTTGCCGTGGCTGTCGCTGTATACATTGTCAATGCTTCGGAATCGGGGGCACAGGCTTGGCCTCGTTACCGACGGCCGAAGCGTCACGCAGCGTAACAAGATCAGGGCTCTCGGGCTGGAGCGTTTCATCGATCCTGAACTGATATTCATTTCGGAGGAAGTAGGTTCGGACAAACTCTCAGGACAGGCATTCGGGCGGATAATGGCATTGTGTGGAGAGAATGATAAATATGTTTATGTGGGCGATAATCCACATAAAGATTTTGTGGCAGGAAACCGCCTCGGATGGCTTACGGTGTGTCTGCTGGACGGAGCTTTTGGCGAAAATCTTTTTGATCAGAGCCTTGGTGGCTTGCCTATTGAAAATTTGCCAAGAAAAATTATTTGTGGATTGACGGAGTTGCTTGATTTTGATGGTTTTGCGAAATCGTAGCTGTTGAAAAGTTATCCAAAACGCAATTTTAACAGCTTAATAATGTGGATGTTATAATTTTGGTGCAAGCTTAAAGTTTTCCAAAAAGTAAAATTTTACCTTGAAATAATTCAACAAAAATATTGGATTATTGTTTTTATCTGTGTAACTTTGCCGTCGCATTTCAGACGATAAAAATGCAGAAAACAGAGTTCAAAAACATAACAATCTATATTTCAAGCCCCCTCACAAAAAACAAGCAATTATGATACTGACAGTGGTAAAGCGCGATGGCAGAATCGTCGGTTACAATGAAGAAAAAATCAAGGCTGCAATCCGCAAGGCTATGCTCACAACCGAAATGGGCGAGGATGAAGCTCTCATTGCGCGTATTACCGATCGTATAGGCATGACCGGCAGTGAACAGATGTCTGTTGAAGAAATTCAGGACAATGTCGAGCTTGAGCTCATGAATTCTCCGCGAAAGGAAGTCGCCAAACGTTACATCGCATATCGCGATCAGCGGTCGATAGCCCGCAGAGCCAAGACCCGCGACATGTTCCTTGAAATTATCGAGGCCAAAAGCAATGACATCACCCGTGAGAATGCCAATATGAACACGGATTCGCCCGCAGGTATGATGATGAAGTTTGCAAGCGAGACAACAAAACCGTTTGTTGACGATTATCTTCTTTCGGAGGAAGCCCGTGAAGCTGTCCAGAACGGTTATCTCCACATCCATGACAAGGATTACTATCCGACCAAGAGCCTTACGTGTGTCCAGCATCCTCTTGACAGAATTTTAAAATATGGATTTGTCGCAGGCCACGGTGAGTCGCGTCCGGCAAAGCGTATTGAAACTGCAAGTATCATAGGCTGTATATCGCTTGAAACCGCACAGAACGAAATGCACGGAGGACAGGCCATCCCGGCATTTGATTTTTATCTCGCACCTTTCGTCCGTTCATCATACATCGAGGAAATCAAGAAGCTTGAAGACCTCAACGGTGTGAATCTGTCGCATCTGCATGACGTAGAAATCGACGATTACCTGAAGAAACCGCTTGACGGTCTGCAGGGTGAGGCCCGTTGGCTTCAGCATGCTGTAAACCAGACAGTGAGCCGTGTGCATCAGGCTATGGAGGCTTTCATCCACAATATGAATACCATTCATTCGCGTGGTGGCAATCAGGTGGTATTCAGCTCTATAAATTATGGTACTGATACGTCGGCTGAAGGGCGTTGCATCATTCGCGAATTGCTAAACTCGACTTACGAAGGCGTAGGCAATGGTGCTACTGCGATTTTCCCGATTCAGATATGGAAGAAAAAGCGTGGCGTAAGCTATCTGCCTGAGGATCGTAACTATGATCTCTACCAGCTCGCATGTAAGGTCACTGCACGCAGATTCTTCCCGAATTTCGTGAATCTTGATGCTACTTTCAATCAGCATGAGAAATGGGATGCGAATGATCCTTTGCGATACAACTATGAAGTCGCTACTATGGGATGTCGCACGCGTGTGTTTGAGAACCGTTATGGCGAAAAAACTTCGATAGGCCGTGGCAACATCAGCTTCTCTACAATGAATATTGTGCGTATGGCTATCGAATGTATGGACGTCGAAGATAAAGAAGAGCGTATAGCATGCTTCTTCAAGAAACTTGATGAGGTGCTTGATATCACTGCGCGTCAGCTATGTGCACGTTATGACTTCCAGAAGACAGCTATGGTTAAGCAGTTCCCCTTGCTTATGTCACGTCTATGGAACGGGTCTGAGAAGCTCGGCCCGAATGATACGATTGAAAGTGTGATAAATCAGGGTACTCTCGGCATAGGTTTTATCGGTCTTGCCGAATGTCTTATCGCACTTGTCGGCAAGCATCATGGTGAAAGTGAAGAGGCTCAGCAACTCGGTCTGAAAATCGTGGAACACATGCGAGACCGCGCCAATGAGTACAGTGAGAAATATCAGCATAATTTCTCCGTACTTGCCACTCCTGCAGAGGGTCTGTCGGGAAAATTCACTTCGCGTGACCGAAAGACTTTTGGCGTGATTCCGGGAATTACTGATAAGATTTACTACACAAATTCAAATCATGTTCCTGTCTATTATCATTGCTCTCCTTGTCACAAGGCAAAAGTTGAAGCTCCATATCATGAGTTGACACGCGGAGGCCATATATTCTATGTGGAGGTCGATGGTGATGCCACCCACAACCCCAAGGCAATTTCCGATATTGTCGATTTGATGGACCGACATAATATCGGCTATGCTTCCGTCAACCATAACCGCAACCGCTGCATGGACTGCGGATATGAGGACGCGCAGGAGAATCTTGAAGAATGTCCGAATTGCCACAGTCACAACATCGACTGCCTCCAGCGTATAACCGGCTATCTTGTCGGTACGACTGACCGTTGGAACAATGCGAAGCTCGCCGAGCTTAAAGACCGCATCGTCCATAAGTGATAATGGTCGTTTTGTACTAAACGAAAAGTGTAAACAGTTTTATAGAAACAGTGTTAGGCTTCTCAAACGCTATGAGAATACTTGATATAGTTCCGGGGACGTCAGTTGACGGCCCCGGACTTCGTACATCCATATATTTTGCCGGATGTAGCCATCAGTGTCCCGGATGCCACAACCCACAGTCGTGGGACTTTGCCGGAGGCCGTGAAATGTCGATTGACGAAATTATGGATATAGTGGACGAAAACGGATTTGATGTGACACTGTCGGGTGGAGATCCGATGTATAATGCCGGAATGATATTGCCTCTTGCCAGAAAGATAAAAGAGTCGGGTAAGACCTTATGGTGCTATACGGGATTTCGATATGAAGCGGTCATGGAACATCCGGATATGCGTCGACTCCTTGATTACGTTGATGTGCTTGTCGATGGTCCGTTTGTGGAGACACTTCGCGACGTCCATCTGTTATTTCGTGGCTCGTCAAACCAACGTCTGGTAGACGTAAAAAAAAGCACTCCCGATTCGGTTGTCGAATGGGAGTGGTAGATTTATTCGTTTATTAATGATTTCAGGGCTTGCGTGTAGTTTCATTAGAAAGTACGTAGGCTCTTACTTTTTGAAACAGGTCGTTGGCAAATACGAATTCGTTGAGGGCTTCGTTGGAAGTCTGGTAGATCTCGTGCATATCGCCGACCCATTCGCGGTGTCCCTTGTTGAGGAAAATTATATTCTCGCCGATGCCAAGCACCGAGTTCATGTCATGGGTGTTTATTATCGTTGTGATATTATACTCATGTGTGATATCGCTGAGGAGTTCATCAATGAGTATTGAAGTCCTCGGATCGAGTCCGGAGTTTGGCTCGTCGCAAAAAAGATATTTCGGATTCAATGCGATGGCTCGGGCTATGGCCACTCGTTTTTGCATACCGCCCGAAATTTCAGAGGGATATTTTTTGTCGGCACCTTTCAGATTTACTCGTTCAAGGCAAAACTGCGCTCTGTCTTTGATTTCCCCATATGTCATGTTGGTGAACATGGTGAGGGGGAACATCACATTCCCAAGTACTGTCTCTGAGTCGAAAAGGGCTGATCCTTGAAACAGCATTCCGATTTCTTTGCGCAGTTCCTTCATCTGGTTCTGGTCCATCTTCAGAATGTCGCGGCCATCGTAGAGGATTTCCCCCTTTTCAGGACGCAGCAACCCTACGAGTGATTTGACAAGGACCGTCTTTCCTGAACCGCTCTGCCCGATAATCAGATTGGTCTTTCCTGTCTGGAAAGAGGCCGAGACATCGTGGAGGATGGTTTTGCCGTCAAAGGATTTCGTGATATTTCTAACTTCGATCATTGTAACAGGAGTTTTGTCAACACCACGTCGAGAAGAAGAATGAGAATGCTTGATGCGACAACTGCATTGGTAGACGCCTTGCCTACTTCAAGCGCCCCGCCTTTGACAAAGTAGCCGTAGAAGGCTGCGACGGAAGTGATGATGAATGAAAAAAACAATGATTTGATGAGTCCATACCATACATACCATTCCGAAAACATCGTCTGGAGTCCGTAGATGAATCTGTTAAGCGGGATGATAGCTGTAAAGACCGAGATCAATACGCCTCCGAGAAATGATGTGAAGATACAGAATACGACAAGAACCGGCATATAAATCAGAAAGCCGATGATTTTTGGGAGTACAAGGAAGTTGGCGGAGTTAACACCCATTATGTCGAGAGCGTCAATCTGCTCTGTGACACGCATTGTCCCGATTTCAGATGCGATATTAGAGCCGACTTTGCCGGCGAGAATAAGGCACAGGATGGAGTTGGAAAACTCCAGCAGGATGATTTCGCGTGTCGCAAGCCCTGTTGAGTAGGAGGGAACAAGCGGGGAGACGATGTTAAGCTGCATCTGTATGGTGATTACAGCTCCGATAAACAATGAAATGACTATTACAAGCGGTATTGAGTCGACACCGAGTTTGGTGATTTCAAAAAATGTACGCTTGAAGAAGGTCTTCCATTTATCAGGAATGGAGAAGACCTTGTTTATGAACAGGCAATATTTGCCGAATGTAGTCAGTGAGTCGGATATAAGCATACCGATGGTTATATGAAGTATTGATTCCTCTGACAAAATTAACCATTTCTTGCCAAAAGAAGTTCAAAAGTTGGCCATTTGGCCAACTTTTTGGTAATATCAGATAGCCTGCCGGCTATTTTGGGAATTCTTACGGTTAGGCGAGGGCTTTGATAAGCTCCTCGACGCTCATTCGGTTCTGTTCGCCGGATGTCATGTTTTTAAGTGTCACATATCCGTCAGCAAGTTCACTTTCTCCAATAATTGCAACGAAAGGAATTCCGAGCGCGTCGGCACGTCCCATCTGTTTTTTCATCTTGGCATTGTCAGGATAGATTTCCGCTGAAATGCCGTTGGCACGTAGTTGTTTGATAATTTCGAGAGATTTGGCGGCTTCTGCCGGCCCGAAATTGGTGAACATCACTTTTGCCGCACCTGCGATATCCTCGGGATAAAGATTGAGCGTGTTGAGAACATCATAAATTCGGTCTGCGCCGAATGAAATGCCGACACCTGATACACCCGGGAGTCCGAACACGCCTGTGAGGTTGTCGTAGCGTCCGCCGCCGGTGATACTTCCGATTTCCACGTCGCGTGCTTTCACTTCTATGATTGTTCCGGTGTAGTAGTTCAGACCTCGTGCAAGGCACACGTCAAGTTCAAGCTCTGAGCGAAGGCCGAGTGTTTTTGAACCCTCCATTACTTCGCGCAGTTCAGCGACGCCTTTGAGACCGGTCTCGCTGTCGGCAAGAAGCTGTGACAGTTGTGAGAGGCGTTCTTCATTTGTCCCTGAGAGTGTGATGATAGGAGTTATGCGGTCGATGGCTTCTGCGCTGAGGCCTCGTTCCGAAAGTTCTGCCTTCACGTTTTCAAGACCGATTTTGTCTATCTTGTCAATTGCGACCGTGATGTCGACTATTTTCTCCGGCTCGCCTACAAGTTCTGCGATTCCGGCAAGCACCTTTCGGTTGTTGAGCTTGATGGTGGTGCGGATGCCGAGACGGGCAAAAACTTCGTCGATCATCTGTATCAGTTCGATTTCATTCAGAAGTGAATCCGAACCCACGACATCGGCGTCACACTGGTAAAACTCACGGTAGCGTCCCTTCTGCGGGCGGTCAGCTCGCCAGACCGGCTGAATTTGAAAGCGCTTGAAGGGAAAAGAGAGGTCGTTGCGGTGCATGACGACAAAACGTGCGAATGGCACTGTGAGGTCATATCGGAGACCTTTTTCACAAAGTTTCGGCGCAAGTTTCGGACAATCGCCCGATGCGATCAGTCCGGGGTCTACTCCGCGTAGGAAATCTCCTGAATTCAGAATCTTAAACAGGAGCTTGTCGCCCTCTTCGCCATATTTACCCATGAGGGTCGATAGATTTTCCATTGCAGGAGTCTCTATCTGCTGGAATCCGAACAGATGGAACACACTTCTGATTGTATCGAAAATATAGTTGCGGCGAGCCATCTCGGCCGGAGTAAAGTCACGTGTACCTTTGGGTATTGAGGGTTTCTGAGCCATAATTTAGAATTATGAATTAGGATTATAAATGTTAGCCTAAAAATTTTTGCAAAGATAGCGAAATTTAGTAAATTTGCGAAAATTTAATGCGTAATCATACTTAACCAATGAAATACATCGGGGCTCATGTCTCGGTGGAGCAAGGTGTCAGCCGTGCTCCACTCAATGCACATCTTATCGGAGCAAAATCCTTTGCGCTTTTTACACGCAATCCATCCAGATGGACTTCCAAGGCTATTTCAGTCAAGGAAGCCGAAGCTTTTAAGGAGAATTGTGCCCGGTTTGGCTACACTCCGGATGTCATACTTCCCCATGACAGTTTCTTGATCAATCTTGGCTCTCCGAACAGCGAAAAACTTGCAAAGTCGCGCGTGGCATTTCTTGACGAAATGCGTCGGTGCGAGCAGCTTGGACTGGCTATGCTTAATTTCCATCCGGGGTCTCATTTGCGTGAAATTGATACGGATGCTTGCCTTGGTCTGATTGCAGAATCGCTCAATCGCATACTTGACGAGACTTCAGGAGTGAAGGCGGTGATTGAAAATACTGCGGGACAGGGAAGCAATCTCGGATATACATTCGAGCAGATTGCCCATATAATCGACAAGGTTGAAGACAAGACTCGTGTCGGGGTCTGTATAGATACTTGTCATGCCTATACAGCCGGTTATGACCTTGTTGACGAAGAGTCTTATACCCGCACTTGGAATGATTTTGACAGGATTATCGGTATGGAATATCTCTGTGGAATGCACTTGAACGATACGATTAAGAAATTAGGCTCAAAAGTCGACAGACACGCTCCTATTCTTACCGGCAACCTTAACGAATGGTTCTGGCATCGCCTGATGAACGATTCGCGCATGGATAACATCCCTCTGATACTTGAAACTCCAAATGAAGATATTTGGATCCATGAAATAAAACAGCTTTATGCCATGATAGACGAATGATTGCCTGACTTACTATAAGGTTAAGACATAATAGTTAAAAATATTCAATAACAGATTATATCAATTACTTACAGACTTATTAATTATGGTGAAAAATAAACCAGATCAAAGTTTTATGAAACTCTGGAATCTGAGTTTCGGCTTTTTCGGCGTGCAGATTGCCTATGCGTTGCAAAGCGCCAATATATCGCGTATTTTTGCGACTCTCGGAGCAGACCCTCATTCGCTTAGCTTCTTCTGGATTCTCCCACCTCTGATGGGAATTCTTGTGCAGCCGCTTGTCGGGGCTGCGAGTGACCGCACATGGAATCGACTTGGACGACGCTTGCCTTACCTGCTTCTCGGAGCTGCCGTGGCGGTCGTTGTGATGTGTCTGCTTCCAAATGCCGGTAGTTTCGGCTTGTCAGTCGGTGGAGCGATGATTTTTGGCTTTATCGCACTTATGTTTCTCGATACATCCATCAATATGGCAATGCAGCCGTTCAAGATGCTTGTCGGTGATCAGGTCAACGAGCGTCAGAAGGGCCTTGCGTATTCTATTCAGAGCTTCCTTTGCAACGCCGGCAGCCTTGTCGGTTATCTTGCCCCGATTACATTGACTGCTATCGGCGTGAGCAATCTCGCTCCGACAGGTCAAGTGCCCGATGCGGTGACCTATTCATTTTATATTGGTGCGGCCGTGCTTATCCTGTGTGTAATCTACAGTTTCGCTACCATACGTGAAATGCCTCCAAAGGAATATGCTGAATATCACGGTATCACCGAGTCGCAGAAAGAAGAAAAAAGCGGCATGCTTTACCTTCTGCGTCATGCTCCGAAAACATTTTGGACAGTTGGTCTCGTTCAGTTCTTCTGCTGGGCAGCCTTCCTCTATATGTGGACTTACACTCCCGGTGCGATTGCCGATACTGTATGGGGTACAACTGATACTGAGACTGAAGCATATCAGACAGCGGGCAACTGGGTTGGCGTGTTGTTTGCCGTGCAGGCCGTTGGTTCTGTGCTCTGGGCTATTGTAATCCCGCGTTTCAAGAACCATAAAGTGATTTATGCACTTAGTCTACTTCTCGGTGCTGTCGGTTTTATCTCGACATTGTTCATTACCGATAAATTTGTGCTTTTCATCTCGTTCCTCCTTGTAGGTTGTGCATGGGCTGCTATGCTTGCTCTTCCTTTCACTATTCTGACTAATTCTATTTCCGGCAAGAATATGGGTACTTACCTTGGCCTTTTCAATGGCACAATCTGTGTGCCTCAGATTTGTGCTGCGGCTTTGGGCGGAGTAATTCTTTCACTCCTCGGTGGTCGTCAGGTCAGTATGCTTGTGCTGGCGGGAATATTCCTTGTGGTAGGTGCGATATGCGTGTCATTTGTAAAGGAAACCTACCCTGAAGTTCAGGATGAAACTGTAAGGGAATAAGAGATACACACAATAAAAGGCATAAAACCCATGCCGTCATAAGTTCTGTGACGGCATGGGTTTTATGCCTTTTATTGTGCTTGAATTATTTTGCCTTGACCAACCTATGGCGCAAGAATGTGAGTATAAGCCCGCGAGACAAGAGGTAAGCAAGAAAAGCGACCCACAGCCCATGATTGCCAAGAGTCCCGAAAAGTGTTGAATAAAGGGCGAAATATACGAGCGTTGCGATAGCGATAGAAATCAGCATTTCGCGTGTGCGTGTAGCTCCAATGAAAATGCCGTCCCATGTGAATGCAGCAAATCCTACTGCCGGAATAGCGATTACCCATGCGAAAAATTCTTTTGACGACGATATGACATCCTTGTCATCACTCAGAAGGGTCATAATCCATTCTCCGGCAACAGCATACAGGAGTGTAAATATAATAACCATTATGGCGCTCCATCGAAACAGAGCTTTAATTGTGCTGTTTAGCTCGTATATGTCTTGTTTCCCGATAGAATTACCGCATAAAGACTCTCCGGCAAATGCAAATCCATCCATGAAATAGGAGAACAATATAAAGAATTGCATGAGCAGAGTATTGACGGCAAGTATGACAGTCCCTTGTGTAGAGCCTACTCGTGTGAACCATACGGTTACAACAATCAGACACAAGGTGCGGAACAGAATGTCAATATTGACGGAGAAAAAGCGTTTTAATTCTGTGGGGTTGACGAGCGAGTTTAGAGATGGAAATTCCGGATGGTATTTTAAGAATGCGATTGAAATCCCGACAATGAATCCTATCCACTGCGCACTGAGTGTGCCACAGGCCACACCTTTTACTTTCAGTCCGAGAACGAATACGAGAAACAGGCTGATTGCTATGTTCGACAGATTTATTATGAAAGATACCCACATCGGGGCTTTGGCATTTTTAAGCCCTAGAAACCAACCCGTAAGAACGAATGTCCCGAGATAGGCCGGTGCACCCCATATCAATATTGAAAAATATTCGCCGACAATCATTCCGATATCGCTTTTTACTTCGAGAATCCCGTTCGCAAACGTCAGAATTATATTTCTGCATAGAAGCATGATGACTGAAGCTGCAAATGCGACGAGAAGACCGCGTGCGAGCACAAGGTCGCACGAATTCTTGTTATTTGCCCCATTAGCCTGTGCGGTCAGTCCGCTTGATCCCATACGCAGAAATGCAAAAAGCCAGTATAACATATTGAAGATTGTCCCTCCGACAGCAATGGCGGCAATGTAGCCGGCACTCCCCATATGACCAACAATCACCACATCCATCAGCGCGAGCAATGGTGTGGTGATGTTGGTGATTATCGAGGGTACTGCGATTGACAGTATTTCACGATTAATCCTTTTCATGACAATGTGTCGGAAATCAGTCTTTGAGGGTCTTGGCTTTCATTGATTCCCAGATGAGATAAATGATCAGCAGTGCATAGACAGCAAGTCCGGCCCATTGTGTGGCGATTGCATCCATCGGATTCTGGTACTCAAAACCGAGGAATCGAGTCAGAGCTGCGAATACACCGAAGAGCGCGCCACCGGCAATAAGACCCGATGAAATGAGAGTGCCACGGTCGCGACGTGCATCGTTGACGGCCTTGTCCTTTGAACGGCTACCCACGAACCATGCTATAGCGCCACCTACCAGAAGCGGAGTGTTGAGCTGAAGCGGTATGAACATGCCAAGGCAGAATGCGAGCGCAGGAACGCCAAGCCAGTTCAACAGTAGGGCGAGTATCGCACCAACCATGTAGAGAATCCAAGGAGTGTCGCCACCCATCATAAGTGGTTCGATGACTTTAGCCATCGCGTTGGCCTGAGGCGCTACAAGTGCATTTTCGCCGGTGAATCCGTAAACCTGATTCAAAAGAAGAATCACACCGCCTACTGTGGCAGCCGACACGAGTGTGCCGAGGAACTTCCAGCTTTCCTGCTTTTTAGGTGTAGAGCCTAACCAGTAGCCGACTTTAAGGTCGGTGACAAAGCCGCCGGCCATTGAAAGCGCTGTGCAGACAACTCCACCGATGACCATTGAGGCTACTATGCCTGACGAACCGCTGAGCCCTATGCCGACGAAGATGGCAGAAGCTATGATGAGGGTCATAAGGGTCATGCCCGACACGGGGTTTGAGCCTACGATTGCAATAGCGTTAGCGGCAACGGTGGTGAACAGGAATGCGATGAGTGTGACGACAAGCCATGCGACAAATGCCTGCCAGAATGTGTTGATGACACCGATCCAGAAGAATAATAGTACTGCGATCAAAGCGATGGAAACGAAGAATACAATATGCTTCATCGAAATATCGCTCTGCCAGCGTACGGTCGAAGAGCTGTCGGCTTTGCCTTTGAGTTCACGGCCGGCGAGACCTATGGCACTTTGAATTATACTCCATGATTTTACAATGCCGATGATACCGGCCATCGCGATACCGCCGATACCGATAAGACGGGCATAGTCTGCAAAGATGGCTTCAGGTGACATTGCTGTAATCTCGGAGCTTCCGTATGTGCCGAGCATCGGGATGAGAACCCACCACACAAACACAGAACCTGCAAAGATTATGAATGCGTAGTTGAGCCCGATAATATAACCGAGTCCAAGCACGGCCGCGCCGGTGTTGCAGCTGACAACAAGCTTGGTCTTTTCTGCAAGAGTCTGTCCCCAGCTTGTCACAGCGGTATTAAGCACTCCGGCCCACCAGCCGAAAGTTTCCACAACATAGTCGTAGACACCGCCGATAAGCGATGCAATTACAAGTGTTTTGGCTTGTCCGTCATTTTTAGCTGAAGCTTTGGCAATACCGCTTGCAAGCACCTGCGTAGTGGCTGTCGCTTCCGGAAAAGGATACTTTCCGTGCATATCCTTCACAAAATATTTTCGGAAAGGAATGAAGAAAAGTATTCCAAGTATGCCTCCGAGTAGTGAACTTAGGAAAATCTGAAGGAAGTTGACTGTGATTTCAGGATATTTAGCCTGAAGGATGTAGAGGGCGGGCAGGGTGAATATCGCTCCCGCGACAATCACGCCTGAACATGCTCCGATACTTTGGATGATTACATTCTGGCCAAGCGGATTCTGCTTTTTCAATGCGCCTGAAAGCCCGACCGCGATGATGGCGATTGGAATTGCGGCTTCAAACACCTGTCCGACCTTGAGTCCGAGATATGCGGCCGCGGCACTGAATATAACAGCGAGCACAAGACCCATTGTCACCGAGTAGGGGGTGACTTCGGCGTAATCGCGGGCAGGGTGCATGATAGGACGATATTCTTCATCATTCCCGAGTTCGCGGAATGCGTTTTCGGGAAGTTCAAGAGGATCGGCCTCCATGTATATTTCTTTAGCTTCTCTATGGTCTGCCATTATAAATAATGTGATTTAAATGAATGGTCTTTATTCTGAAAAATATGAAGGCGGGAATGGACGGCAGTTGTAGCGTGAGGCCATAATCTCGCCGTATGCTCCGGCTGATCTGAGAGCTAAAAGGTCGCCGCGTTTCAGTGCCGGGAGTGTCTCGTCCTGACCGAAACAGTCGGAAGACTCACAAATCGGGCCTACCACATCGTAGTGATGGAGTTCGCCGTTAGGATTGGAGATGTTCTCGATTTTATGGTGTGCGTTGTAGAGGGCAGGACGTATGAGGTCGCTCATGCCTGCATCGACGATAGCAAACTTTTTGGTAGTTCCTTCCTTGACATACAGCACACGTGTGATGAGCGAGCCACACTGGGCGACAACTGAACGGCCTAATTCGAAATGAACTTCTTGATCCGGCCGGATGTGCAGATGGTTGTGGAATGTCGTGAAATATCCTTCAAAATCAGGGATAGGATGACGTTCGGGATGTGCATAGTCTATTCCAAGTCCTCCGCCGAGATTTATTGATGAAAACGTGATTCCACGGCTTTCATATTCATCCTGAAGGCGGTTGATTGTCTCACAGAGCATGACGAACGGCTCGTTTTCTGTGATTTGTGAACCGATGTGGAAGTGAAGCCCTTTTAATTCGATGTTGGGGAGAGTGCAGGCAAGCGCTACCATTCCGGGAAGCATTTCAAGGTTTATGCCGAATTTGTTTTCGGCAAGACCTGTAGTGATGTAGGCGTGGGTATGGGCATCGATATTGGGATTCACACGGATGGCTATGCGCGCGGTCTTTCCCATCTCGGTGGCTATCTGGCTTATGACACGCAGTTCCGGCTCTGATTCGACGTTGAAACATTCAATATCTTTTTCAATTCCGAGACGGATCTCATTGTCGCTTTTGCCTACGCCCGCAAACACGATGCGGTCGCCACGGAACCCGGCCTCAATAGCAGTTTCTATTTCCCATCCGCTCACACAGTCGACACCGAAGCCGGCCGCCTGTATATATCGGAGTATGCCGGGGTTGGCATTGGCTTTTATAGCATAATGGACTTTGAAACGAGAATCGCGCGCTGTGCGCTTGATTTCTTTGAGTGTACGGTCAAGCAGCTTCAGATCGTAGAAATAAAACGGGGTCTGAAGAGATGAAAATTCTTCTATTGGAAAACGTGTCATTATTTTTCGTTGAAAAGGGTTTCACTAAGACGGCGCAGGGCTGTAATCTTGTCTTCCTTGCGGATGAGGAACGAAATGTTATAGTTTGAACCGCCATAGGAAATCATACGGACAGGAATATCAGCAAGTGCTTCCATCGCCTTTGCTTCATAACCAGTGTTGGTCCATTCCATATTTCCCACTACACAGATGATTACCATGTCGCGGTCAATAGTTACAGTACCGAATTTTTTCAGTTCGTCGACTATCTCAGGCAGGAAGCGTTCTGAATCGATGGTGAGGGACACACCGACTTCGCTTGTCGCAATCATGTCAATCGGAGTGCGGTATTTCTCGAATGTCTCGAACACACGGGTCAGGTAGCCGTAGGCAAGAAGCATGCGTGAGCTCTTGATCTTGATAGCTACGATATTGTCTTTGGCTGCGACGGCTTTGATTGTCGGTTCAGTGATGTTGTTGTAGATGAGTGTTCCGTGAGCTTCCGGCTCAAGTGTGTTGAGGAGGCGTAGCGGGATGTTGTTGACCTTTGCCGGAAGTACGCATGTCGGATGAAGAATCTTGGCTCCGAAATAAGCGAGTTCAGAAGCTTCCTCATAGTGGAGTTCATTTACAGGACTTGTCTTGTCGACAAAACGCGGGTCGTTGTTGTGCATACCGTCGATGTCGGTCCAGATTTCGATTTCTTCAGCCTCGATGGCTGCACCGATGAGCGATGCCGTGTAGTCGCTTCCTCCACGCTGCAGGTTGTCGATTTCGCCTGTGGAGTTACGGCAGATGAAGCCTTGTGTGACATAGATGTCAGCATCCACATATTTATCGAGCAGAGGCTGGAGATGGAGCGATATATGCTGCATGTCTGGCTCGCCGTTAGTGTCGGTCTTCATGAAATCGAGAGCGGGAAGAGCTTCCGCATAAAGTCCACGTTCGTTAAGTAGTATAGTCATCATTGCCACGCTCATGATTTCGCCTTGGGCAAGGATGATTTTTTCTTCAACTTCGCTGAAAGTCTCGCGCTGGGTGAACGAACGGATATAGTTGAAACAGGCTTTTATCTCTTTGAGTGCTTTCTCGCGGCTCTCATGTTTGTCATAGAGTGCGGCAATTGTTTTGAGATATTTTGACTCAAGAAGGTTGATTGTTTCTTTAGCACCGTTGGTATTCTTTTTGTAGAGATAATCGGAAATCTCGACAAGCGAATTGGTAGTGCCTGACATTGCGGAAAGCACTATGATGTTTTTACCTCTCTCCGACACGAGATCGGCAACGTGACGGATGCGTTCTGCGGAACCGACCGAGGTTCCTCCAAACTTTAAAACTTTCATGTGTTAAACTGTATAATGAATGTGATATTTGTTAATCGGAAACTGTTTGCAAGAGTGACAATTTATGCGATTTTAGTAAATTATTCGCAAAATTACAACAAAATCTCTAAAAAGCGAACCAAATGACCGTTAAACCTTTCATTTTTACGGTCATTTGGTTCGAAAATTTAATAATTATATATGTGGTACTGTCTGCCGTCTTGTTTTAGTTTACAATGCCGTTATGGTTATCGTTGTTTCCAGTGTTTTAATGATCAGAGGTCATCCGCTTAAGCAGAGAGTAGGAGGGGACTATGCCAAGTTCGCCCGATCGGCTGAGGTCGGGGAATGCTTTTGCCTTGTCGCCCATTGTCAGATAGACAAATCCTCGGTTGTAGAAAGCCTCTCCGAAGTCACGTTTAAGCTCAATTGCTTTGGTAAAAGCCTTGACAGCATCGTCGAGACGGCCGGTTTCGGCAAGAATCACACCTTTATTATAATAGGCTACAGGCATGAATGGTGATAACCTGATAGCGTTGTCAATATCATGGAGAATTTCTTCGGTCTCATTTGCTGTCAGCAATGTCCTGCTTTCACGGTTCATTCCTCCTTTCATGCTGTAGCGGATCTGTGCTCTGAGCAGGTAGGCGAGAGCAAAGTCAGGTGTAAGCTCAATCGCTTTGTCAAGGTCGGAAATTGCATTGGAATAATCTTCGATGGTGTACAGATCCATTGCACGACCGAAATAGTCAATGGCTCGCGGTGGATGATTGGCGATGTAGGAGTTATAGAAATTTATTGACGAGCGGTGGGTCTCGTCGGCTTCCGGCCCTTTGATGCTTGCCTCGCGATTCGTTACCTGAAGGATAAACCGTAGTAGCCCTGTGGCGTTGAGTTCGTTCACTTCGCGGATATACTCGCTGTTTAGCTTTATCTCGGTGGGCGAGGTATAATATGTCACGATAAAAATCGGTTCGAGTTCCACTCGGATATCCTGATCCTGTACCTTGCCACGGATTGTTGCGATTTCATTCTCGTTGGTTGCGCTGGCGGAGATTGTGGCAAGCGAAGAGAACCGTTTTTTCACCTGTTCCTGCGTCTCTGTCACCTGCGGGCGCTCATCATTGTCTCTGCCATTTTTGGCGCTTTCGTCGGTTGAAGAGCCAGCATTGCCCGCGAACTGACGGTCTGCCGGGACTTGTACGTTTGTTTTTGCAAGAGCGAGTGATTTGTTATAGTCCTTTTCGGCAGATGCCATATCCCCTTTGCGACGTTTGATGTCATAGCGTAGGAAGTATGCAGCCGCAAAATCGGGATAAGCTTCAATCACACGGTTGAGGTCGGCGAGAGCACTGTCGAAGTCGCCGATTTCGGCTAACAGTATAGAACGGTTATAAAGCGTCTTGTAATCGTCAGGGTTAAGATTGATGACAGATGAAAAGTCTTCAATAGCTTTGTTAGTGTCATGGACTTCTGCTCGGAGTAAACCTCGGTTGAATAGCGCCAAAGTGTTAAGCGGATTGAGTTTCAACGCATGTTCATAGTCATCGAATGCTCCGTAGATATCATCGGTCATATATCTGAGATATGCACGGTTGATATAGAATCCCGCATTCTCAGGCTGTAGTTTGATGGCCATATCCATGTCTCCGAGAGCACTTTTGTAGTCCTGTCCTGAGTGGATGGCGATGTCGGCCCGCATGAGATAGCCGTTGATGGCAGACGAGTTTATTGACAGGGCTTTTTCAATGTCGGCTTTCGCGGCTACAGTGTCCTTTTCTTCAAGTCGTATGCGGGCCCGACCAAGATAGCCGTTTTCAAAGCGGGGATATTTTTTGAGCAGTGATTCAAATGTATTCAAAGCTCCTTCGCGATCTTTGACCTCGTTCTGTGCCATCGCCTTGTTAAACATTACTCCCCTGCTTTCAGGAAGCATTTCAAGCACTTTGTTGTAGTCTTCGATGGCTTCTCGGTTTTTCCCTTGGTTCTGGCGTGCGACACCCCTGACTTCATAGGCATCGACAATGAACGGGTTGCGTTCGATAGCGAGCGTCGCATCTTCTTCTGCACCGGCGAAATCGTCAAGATTGAGTTTGGCAATAGCTCTGTAGAAATATGGCTTTGCCAGTTTCGGATTCACACTTATAACCTGATTAAAATATTGGATTGACAGTATGTAATCTTCGAAATAATGGGTGTTTGCACCAATTCTAAGCACCTGCTCGGTATTGATTTGTGCGCGGATGGAGATGAATGTGGAGAATAGCAATGTGATTACAATTGCAGACTGATATAATCGCGACATTTGCGTTGAATATGATGATTCTGATTTTTATTTAACGGCAAATGTAGTGTTTTATGAGAAAACGACGAAAAATTTAAGGAAATTTTGGAATTTTAGTGGACGCGATTGCGGTCCGAATGAATCAGGGAGTATATTTATAGCCGGAATGCCTTTATGATTTGTTCTTATGGGAAATAATTGATTAATTTTGCAATACTGTTTTCGGTATGATTAAAAATGGAATCTGATTGTGTTTATAACTATGCCATTAGCAGGTTCAGAATATTGCTTATGGCCTTATTTGTATGTATGGGAACTCATATTTATGCCGCCTCTCTTTCAGAGGTTTTGGAGGCGAGAGGTTTCGTGGCTGTCAATAGGATGGACACGACTATAAAGGTACGGCTTATGTATGCCGCACCTGACAACTTCACAGAAGTGACTCTTTATGATGATATCCGTGATGCCTATCTTCATCCCGATGCTGCCAAGGCGCTTCTGAAGGCTCAGGAAGAGCTTCACAAGCTTTTCCCTTCTTACAATCTGCTTGTGAAAGACGCGGCACGCCCTATGAGCGTCCAACGGAGAATGTTTTCAGCGGTTCAGGGCACACCGAAAACCAACTATGTCGCTAATCCGTCAAAAGGAGGAGGACTGCATAACTATGGCCTTGCAGTAGACATAACGATTGTTGATGAAAACGGAAATGAGCTTGCGATGGGAACTCCCGTAGACCACCTTGGCTCCGAAGCCAATATTGATAAGGAAGAACGGATGGTTCGTAATGGTGTCATATCGGAGACTGAACACCAGAACCGTCTTTTGCTCCGGCGTGTGATGACCGCTGCCGGATTCAAACCTCTGAGGACGGAGTGGTGGCATTTTAATTTTGTCAGCAAGCGTCAGGCACAAGCCGCATATAAATTGCTCGATTTCTGACAGGCGAGCATGTCGTCTATGTGTAAAATCATAAATTTTCACTAATTTTGCATCCGATTTCGGACGGAGATGTCTGTCCGGCATGATTGTCAGGGTATCTTGACAAAACCAATCTGTAAAAGAACGAAAAATAATAGCAATATTCCTATGGCATTGAAAGAAGAAATAGCGCGCCGGCGCACTTTTGCGATTATCTCGCATCCTGACGCGGGAAAGACCACCTTGACTGAAAAACTACTCCTTTTCGGAGGTGCAATTCACGTGGCGGGAGCTGTCAAGTCTAACAAGATTAAAAAGACTGCCACCTCCGACTGGATGGAGATTGAGAAACAGCGTGGTATTTCTGTCGCTACATCTGTGATGGGTTTCAATTATGGAGATTATAAAATAAATATTCTCGATACCCCGGGTCATCAGGATTTTGCAGAGGATACTTACCGCACGCTGACTGCGGTCGATAGCGTTATTATCGTTGTCGACGTTGCCAAGGGTGTCGAACAGCAGACCCGAAAGCTTATGGAGGTGTGTCGTATGCGAAACACGCCGGTTATTATTTTTGTCAACAAGCTTGACCGTGAGGGTCGTGATCCGTTTGATATTCTCGACGAGCTTGAGAGTGAACTGAAAATAAAGGTGCGTCCTCTGTCATGGCCTATTAATATAGGTGCCAAGTTCAAGGGTGTGTATAATATTTTCGAGCACTCTCTCGATTTGTTTACTCCTGACAAGCAACGTGTCAGCGAACGTGTGGAGATCGACTCTGTTGATGATCCACGTATTGACGAAAGTGTTGGCGAGACTGACGCGGCCAAACTTCGTGAGGACCTTGAACTTATTGAAGGCGTTTATCCCGAATTTAACGTTGAGGAATATCTTGAGGGAAAAGTTGCACCGGTGTTCTTTGGATCGGCACTCAATACGTTTGGTGTCAAGGAGCTGCTTGACTGTTTTGTACAGATAGCTCCCGCACCACGTCCGACAACTTCTGAAGAGCGTGAAATCAAGCCTGACGAGGAAGGTTTCTCGGGCTTTGTGTTCAAGATTCATGCCAATATGGATCCTAACCACCGCTCATGTATCGCCTTTGTGAAAGTCTGCTCAGGAAAGTTTGAGCGTAACGCTCCTTATCGTCACATCCGTTCGGGCAAGACCATGAAGTTTGCTGCTCCGACAGCATTTATGGCTCAGAAAAAAAATATTGTCGATGAGGCCTTCCCCGGTGATATAGTCGGTATTCCCGATACAGGTAACTTTAAGATCGGTGATACTCTGACTTCAGGTGAATCACTTCATTTTAAGGGGCTTCCGAGCTTCTCGCCGGAGATGTTCAAATATATTGAGAATTCCGACCCGATGAAGACGAAACAGCTTGATAAGGGTATACAGCAGCTTATGGACGAGGGCGTTGCTCAGCTGTTTGTCAACCAGTTCAACGGACGCAAGATTATCGGTACGGTCGGACAGCTTCAGTTTGAGGTGATTCAATATCGTCTGCTCCATGAATATGGTGCTCAGTGTCGCTGGGAACCAATTTCGCTCTATAAGGCGTGCTGGATTGAAAGTGACGATGCCGAGGCTCTTGCCGCGTTCAAAAAACGCAAATTCCAGTTCATGGCTGTTGACCGTGAAGGGCGTGATGTGTTCCTCGCGGATTCAAACTATGTGCTTCAGATGGCCCAGAGTGATTTTCCCAAGATTCGCTTTCACTTTACCAGTGAATTTTAATAAATTTTGCGATAACATTCTGTCTGTATTTCTCCGTCATGCCTACAGTGGTGTGGCGGGGTTCTTTTAGATGGCTGGATGTTGTAATTATGAGGTGAGATGGACGTGTTATCTACATGTCGTTATTTTGTCATTAATGAATATGAGTCAAAAATTTATTATTCATGCAGATGAATTTGCGGTGATGTTAATTGTCTGGATTGATAGAGAAAAGATTGATTTTTTCAGATGAAAGGACATTATTATGATTAAAATAAGTGGTATATTTGCATTGTTAACTTTAATCATAAAAACCGAAAAATATTACCGATGGAAAGCAAAAATTCATTTGCCATGAGCCGTAACCATGTAGAGCGGACTCTTGGAAAATCATCAGCTGATTTTACGAGGCCTGACATCATTGACTATATCAGTCAGGAAGGAATTGAAATGGTCAATTTTATGTATGTCGCTGCCGACGGTCGGTTGAAGACTCTTAATTTTGTAATCAATTCGCTTGAATATCTCGAAACTATTCTTTCAACAGGGGAGCGTGTAGATGGTTCGAGTCTCTTTCCTTTCATTGAAGCAGGCCGAAGCGATCTGTATGTAATACCGCGTTATTCATCGGCTTTCCGTGACCCGTTTGCCGAAATTCCGACACTGACATTGCTGTGCAGCTATTTCGACAAAGACGGCTGTCCGCTTGATTCAGATCCGCGTCAGATTCTTGAACGTGCATGTAGGGAGTTTACTGAGGTGTCGGGGCTTGAATTCGAGTGCATGGGAGAATTGGAATTCTATGTCATAGGCACAGATCCCGGGACTTTCCCTGCAACCGATCAGAAAGGGTATCACGAATCCGGTCCGTTTGCCAAATTCAACGATTTTCGCACAAAAGCAATGTCGCTGATTGCATCGACGGGAGGACAGATAAAATACGGACATTCCGAAGTCGGAAACTTCAAACACAATTCGCTCATTTATGAGCAGAACGAGATTGAATTTCTTCCGAATCCGGCGCTCCGGGCGGCAGACCAGTTGTTGCTTGCCAAATGGATTATTCGTGAACTTGCCGCAAAGGAGGGACTTGATATAACATTTGCACCTAAAATCACGGTCGGCAAGGCCGGTTCGGGTTTCCATATCCACATGCGGCTCATGAAAGACGGTATGAATGTGACTCAGAATACTAAGCGGGAACTTAGTGATGAAGCACGCCGAGTGATTGCCGGTCTGATGATTCTCGCACCTTCAATCACAGCATTCGGCAATAAGAATCCGACAAGCTATATGCGCCTTGTCCCCCATCAGGAAGCTCCGACCAATATCTGCTGGGGTGACCGCAATCGCTCGGTACTGGTCAGAGTGCCGCTTGGTTGGACCTCCGGCAAAGATATGTGCGTGCAGGTTAATCCATCAGATCGTTGTGACATGGAAACTTATGCAAAGCAGACATTCGAGATGCGCTCTCCTGACTGCTCGGCGAATGTTTATGAACTTCTTGCTGCTCTCTGTGTGGGTGCGCGTCTCGGATTCGAAATGGACGAGAAAGAAGCTCTTGAGATTGCCAAGCGCACTTATGTCGATGTAAATATCCATGCAAAAGAAAATGCTTCAAGGCTTGCCGGACTTGAGACTCTGCCGACATGTTGCGTGGAGTCGGCCGAATGTCTTGAAAAACAACGTGCCATTTATGAGTCTCGCAATGTATTTGCAAAGGCAATGATTGACGATGTCATTCGTCAGCTTAGAAGTTTTGACGACAAGCATCTTGCCGAACGTCTGAAGTCTGACCCTGTCGAACTTCAGAAACTTGTCAGCCGTTATTTCTATTGCGGTTAGCATTTTATGATTTAAACAGATCTTATATTAAGTAACATTAATCCCTATTTTGACCAATGTCATCTGTCGAACAACGTATCTACGAGCTACGCGAACAGCTCGACCGACACAACCATGCCTACTATGTTAATAATGCCCCTGAGATTAGCGACTATGAATACGACATGCTGATGAAGGAGCTTGAAAAGCTTGAAACTGAGAATCCTGAATTTGATGACCCTCTGTCGCCAACTCATCGTGTCGGATCAGATATAACAAAGGGCTTCGAGCAGGTGGTGCACCAGCATCCCATGTTGTCGCTTGGCAATACATATAGTGTTGAAGAAGTCGATGACTGGGTCAGACGCTGCAATGATTTACTTGGAAATTCGTCAGGTTTGAAATCAGTTCCTATTGTTGGTGAAATGAAGTTTGACGGTACGAGTATCTCGCTGATTTATGAAAAAGGCAGACTTGTCCGTGCTGTCACCAGAGGAGACGGTGAAAAGGGCGATGATGTTACTGAAAACGTAAAAACAATCAGGAGTATCCCTCTCAAACTACGCGGAGAGGGATACCCTGATAAATTTGAAATAAGAGGCGAGATAGTCTTGCCTTGGAAAGCTTTCGACCGTCTCAACGAGGAACGTGCTTTCAACGAAGAGCCTCTGTTTGCCAATCCGCGCAATGCGGCGGCAGGAACTCTGAAGATGCAGAATTCTTCGATTGTCTCGCGTCGTGGTCTTGACGCATATTTCTACTATCTTATTTCCGATCAACTTCCGTGTGACAATCATTACGACAACATGTTGCGTGCAAAAGAATGGGGATTCAAGGTCAGTAGCCTGATGACGCTGATGAATTCAATCGAAGAGGTCGACGAATTTATCAGAAGGCTTGACATTGAGCGCAAAGAGCTGCCTGTTGCGACGGATGGACTTGTTTTTAAGGTCAACAATCTTCGCCAGCAGTTAAATCTTGGCTATACTTCAAAGTCGCCGCGCTGGGCTATCGCCTACAAGTTTGCTGCTGAAAGGGCTTTGACCCGACTCCGTTTTGTCTCGTTTGAGGTTGGTCGTATGGGCATAGTGACACCTGTGGCGAATCTTGAACCTGTATTGCTTTCAGGTACGATAGTGAAACGTGCTTCTCTTCACAATGAGGACATAGTGAAGACACTCGGTATACATGAACACGACATGCTCTATGTGGAAAAGGGCGGAGAGATTATTCCGAAGATAACAGGAGTCGACACTGCCGCGCGTGAGAATGATGCCGCGCCTGTCAGGTTTGTCACCCTTTGTCCGGATTGCGGAACAGCTCTGATTCGTATTCCCGGTGAAGCTGCTTGGCAGTGTCCCAACAAATATGGATGTCGTCCGCAGCTTATAGGACGGTTGGAACATTTTGTTGGCCGTCATGCTATGGATATTGAAGGTGTAGGAGAGGAGAATGCCGCACTTCTTTATGATGCCGGGCTTGTGAAGGATATCGCTGATTTCTATACGTTGAAAGCATCCGACCTTGAAGCTCTCGAAAGAGTCGGACCTCGTACTGCGCAGAGAATTCTCGAAGGAGTCGAAGCCTCCAAGTCTGTGCCTTTTGACAGAGTGGTCTATTCGCTTTCCATACCATTTGTCGGTGAGACGGTCGCACGAAAGCTTGCGCGTGGAGTGGGGGATATCGATACGCTTCTTGCCATGAGTCGTGAAGAATTGGTTGCTATCGACGATATTGGTCCGAAGATTGCGGATGCGGTTATAGAGTATTTCTGTGTCCATTCCAACAGGACTATAGTCGAGCGCTTGCGTGAAGCCGGTGTGCAGATGGAGATGCCGGAAGAGGATAAATCGGGCCATTCCGATATCCTTGCCGGTAAGACCATCGTAATCAGTGGAGTTTTTTCCCTCCATTCGCGGGAGGAATATAAGGAAATGATTGAGAAAAACGGAGGTAAGAATTCCGGTTCGATTTCAAAGAAGACATCATTTGTTCTCGCTGGCGACAATATGGGGCCGGCCAAACTTGAAAAAGCCCGTTCGCTTGGAGTGCCTGTCATAGATGAATCAGCCTTTTTGGAGATGATAGGAAAGTAAACAGAAGATAGGGATGGTCATTTCTGTGAATATCGGCAGAAATGACCATTTTGTCAAACATAAACCGGTTGCTTATGCTGATGCTTATTGCTGAATCAAAGACAATGACACCTTGCGACGGCATGATTAATGAATGTGATTACATGTCACACCGTCCGGCTCTTGAATCGGACGCTATAGTACTCCCGAATTTCAGACCGGCGGAGCGCGGTTTTAAGTCAAGGATAAGCAGGCAATGTGAGCCTGATTCTTCTTTGGGGTAAAGGATTGAGGGGCTCGATGCCCCTCGATCCTTTGATGAT
>Ga0209064_1000701_pt1 | contig 70505 bp, 42 predicted proteins | sample Inofromicrocosms_FD_187498 | JGI IMG/M metagenome (GOLD analysis project Ga0209064, IMG submission 187498) | Mouse cecum microbial communities from Vienna, Austria - Inoculum for glucosamine and mucus D2O microcosms (SPAdes) (version 2) | ecosystem: Host-associated > Mammals > Digestive system >...
CAACCTCGACCGGAACTTCTACCTTGACTTCTTTCTCAACAATCTTTTCGACTTCGACGGGCACCTCGACTATTTTCTCTACAGGCACTTCAACGACTTTTTCCACTATCTTTTCGACAGGGACTTCTTTCTCGATTACCTTTTCGACGACTTGTGGCTCACCTTTTGAAGTCGCTGACAATTCGATCAATCTTTCCATAAGTTGACTTATTGTCTCGTCTTGTTTTTGCGAACGCTCCATAAATTTCTCTTGAGTGTCGATTATTCTTTGAATAGTTTCATCATTTGTCTCAATTGCAGTTACTTCTTTTTCGACGGCTCTCTCCACTGGCTGTTCTGATATCTTCTTAATTAGTTTTTGTATCGAATCTTCATTCTTTGCCGTCTTCTCTAGTAGTTTTTGCACAAGTTCGTCATTTGTCGACGCTTGTTGCGGCAACATTTGCTGAACGCCTGGTAAGAGCGCCGTTACTGTCTCGGAAATCAGTCCTCTCATATCGTCTATACCCAAGCCTTGCTGCACTACATAACCGCCTTGCCCCATATTACCGCCGTTCATTCCTTGCATTCCCATAAACATCATACGAAGATTTTCTTTCTCTTCTTCTTTCTTCTTTTCTTCGTACTCCGTTAGACTTTCTTCGTATTTCTCTTCCGCCTTGTTACATCTGCTCTTGGCTACAAGCATCATTACAAAACTTATTACTGCCAAGCCTATCAGTACGCTTGCTATCGCTGTCCATATTGTCATTACTATGCCCAGATAACTCCCTGCATACATTGACGTGTCTAACTTATCCGTTTTCTTATTGTACTTTCTTCTCTTACTGTCGTAACTTGCCGTCTTCGACAAAAATATTATCGTCAATATTATAGATATTACGCCAGATATCAACTGCCACAGCGGCATATCATTGAGTTTCTCCAGTATCTCATCCAAAGTTCCTCCCACGCTGTTACCGCTACTTGGATTATTCCCGCTTGGGTCGTTTCCGCTTGGAGGATTATCGTCAGGATCTTCCGGGTATACGCTGGGATCGCTTGGGTCGCTGAGTACCTCGTTGGCGTTTACGCTAAACTCTTTCCACTCCGTCTCGTACGAGCCGTCGGCAAACGCATAATTTGTCTTGTCTTTTATTACCGCTCTTATTTTATAACTGTTGCCCGCCTTCAAGTCGGCAAAAGTCAACAACTTGCCGTCCATATCAGAATACTCGTACTCTATTCCTGCCAACTCCTTTTTGTTTATCTGAAGTGACGGCGGTTTGCGTACTTCCGTCCAATTCCCATCCGAGCCGTCTATGCTCATCTGCTTTATTTCATATTCTATGATAGCTACGCCGTCATTCACGTTGTCGCCATCCATATAAAATCCTGTTACATTGCTTTTTAGACTTATCTCTACCCTGTACTGTCCGGCATTCTTTGGCGCTCCCTTCAACGCCTCTGTTCCGTCCTTATCGTAATATACTATTTCAAAATCACTCTCGCTTAACGCTCCGCTTATACGCAGTTTTACAGACTGCGGGTTGCCGTTGTACGTCAAGCTGTCGCTTACAAGCGTCACTTGCACGCCAGTTGCATTTTCTCCTACCGTGAATGGCTGCGAGTATACGTTGTTTGAGTTGAATTCCACGTCGCTTTGATATATGCTCTTGATTACGGCTTTTGTCACATAGTACTTTGAGATATTCTCCTCAACTTCTATTTCCGCCTCGCTCAACGCATTGCCAATAGGTTGATTTGTCGACATATCCCATACATAGTATTCATACTCCACTACGTTCTTATCCTCTACCAGCTTCTGCCTTTGATATCTCTCGCCGTTGGCGTCAGTTACCTCCTCCAACTCCCAATTCAACGCTATTTGCATCTTGACTATTTCCCATTCTTTGCTCCACTCAAAGTCCGAAAGACTTCCGCTTGAATTATATATGTACGTTGTATTATCCCCTTGCTTAGGTAATACGTAGTTGTCCGCATATTTAGAATCTGCCTTATCGTAATCAAAACTTACACTCGCTGTCTTCTTTACTCCGTCTACGCTATTGCCTGTAGTTATTCCCATATATTGACTTACGACAAGCCCCTCAGGCAGCGTTGCGCTTTCTATCTCGATTCTCATCTCCTGCGCGTTTGTACTAAACGGCACTTTGCCGTCATACTTCCATTTGACACCTGATAAATCATACTTGGCTCTCTCAATCGTCCATATCAACTCATAAATTTCAGGAGTTCCGCTTGGAGTCAATATCCTAACTTGCGTCGTATAACCGTCTGCATTTGTACCGGGGTTGCTGTTTGCTGAACTTGCTGTTATGCAATATCCGTTTTTGAAATTTCCAATATTGTAATCAGTGTCTACTCTATATCCGCTAGGCGTAGTGACGTAAAACGTAAATTCTTTGCCGTTGTATACTATTGGTTGATTTATTCCGCTTGTAATGGAATCGTTGTAATCAATACTCTTTTCTCCTATCTTTGCATTGACTGAATTATTAGTATCTACTCCGTCTTCCATTAACCACCAAATAATATCCGGACTGCCGGTATTCCTCTCCAACTTCAACGTCACGGAACTTGCGAGAGAAAGTTCATAATTGCTATTGTCTGTCGAAAGCGAAAGCGCCCAATCTCCGTTGATTGGCAGTTTGCTCTGGCTCATATCAAGTTCGACGCTTACCGAATTGGGCGAACTAGCGCTTACGTTGACTGTCGCAATCGAGGGTTTAGCGCTGTTTCTTGTGGCAATTATATTGTAAGTAAGAGGGGCGCTTTCAAGAGAACTTGGCTTGTTTACGCCATATCTAATCGTAACATTTTGGTTGATGCCCATCACCGCGTTGATGATTCCGTCTGTAGCGACGATCTCAAACGTCAATTTCCGCTTCTTTATCTCAAACGTAATAAATTTGTCGCTTGTATCTTTACTTGCGCCATCCCATACGTTGTATCCCTCTCCGCTTGCCGAATCATAAGGATTTTTTAGCGTTACTCTAAGAGCGTCGGTATAAACTCCGGCGTATTTTACTTTTATATAATGTCCGCTTTCTATGCTAAACCTATCGTCGCTTGGATTCGCCTTGACGACTTCCATATAGTTATCGTCATATACAAGTTCATACATCTGCTCGTCTGAATTATATTCAAACCAATCCGGCGCAGTTACGTTGTCAAACCTAGGCAGACTTTGCGTCTTGGTATCAATATGTATATTTGCCGTATAATCTTTGTCCAACTTATAATTCTTGCTTACCGTCTCGTCTATCTCAACGCTCGCCGTATAATCTCCGACTTTTACAGGCTCAACAGTATCGTCATATCCTTTGTTATCCCTATATCTGATAAGTAATAGCAAATTTAATATATTTGAATCGGTTTTATCTCCTCCGCACAAATCGTTTACGTTGGGCGCAGCCGAAACGGAGTCCTCGCTCACAGTGAAGTTGACTCTCAATTCCTTAGGGTCTATTCTATACGTTATGGTATGAACATTCGTTACATCTTCTTTTGCCCAAGCGTAATCATTGTTGATGATATTAAATCTTATTTGATATGTTCCCGCGTCCTTAAAGTTGCCTACGCTCATAGGATTGTTGGACGGATCGTAAACTTGAGTACTAACTATACTTGAATCGGCAAGTTGAGAATAATACCAACTCTCTTCCGATATTTGATGCGTCAATCCGTCAAAAGTTTTTACAACATTTTCCGGCAATGCCAGTATCTTTCCCGCGTGCTGAGATACGGTCTTTAAATTTAAGTGAAATGCTGGACGAATACCGCCCGAAAGCGAGCCTGCTCTATAAGTTACCGGCTCATTGCTTTCATACGGATCCATAAAAGTTTGGTTATAAGAATTATGCATTGCTGTTCTATGCCAAGTACAATCCCTCCCGCTTATTTTTCTTTGCCTGCTACTTATTTTCCAAATTCCGGTCTCAGTAGATGAACCGCTTTCTTGTCCAAGTTCAGCCATACTTGGCAACCATATACTATCATTTGCCCAATTACTATATCCGTCTAGATCTAAATAACTGCCAGTACTTGACGTTCCCCCAATATCCAGCGCGTCGTTGTTGTGGTCATAATTAAATCTCTGATTTGGCACAGCTACCGTTGCTCTTTGGTTGTGTTGCCACGACATATTATCCGGAACTTCAATAAAGCGTTTGATACTCCCCGGAACATCTACGCTCTTATCCATTGTATATATTGCCCACTCATTCTCGGGATCTTGATTGGCGTAACCTGACATAGTAGTTTCATTATATGCCATTGCATAACTTCCGCCATTATTCAACGTAAGAGCGCGCATTTCACAAGTCCCATACATATTTGCCGGATAGTTTCCCTTTACATTATTACTATAAGCATATACTTTTGATGCCGGAGTTTTGTTTTCATATTGATTGATAAGATATAGTGTGAGTATTGGCTCTCCTGCAGAATTCGGAGATAAATAAACTGCCGTCCACTTTTTCCCGCCTAAAGTCACTACAATATCCTTCCCATTTGTTGTCGCGGTATGTGACCTAAAATCGGCAGACGACTTTGTCATTCCGTTGAGGTCAGTTATATCTGCTCCTGATATTCCGCTCACTTGATCCAACAAACTTTGAAATATGTCCTTGTCAAACACGTATTTTCCAGATGATTTTTCATATCCTTTCAAAAGTATCTCATCTAAGTTAGTAGTATTTGTTGGCACATCGGTATTGAGTAACGCGTCAGCCTTTTCATTATAATTAAATATAAACGTGATATTTATAAATAGCGCCATCAATATTATGACAACTAAGACAAATAAAATATTTATCTTTTTCTTACTTAAATTCATTTACACACCTCATATATTCCAAAAAAAGTATACTTTTACTGACTGCCCTGTATTATTTGTGAAAGGGCATAATTTATCAAATACATTATACTTCACACATTATTTTTTTGCAATATCTTTGGGTCAGTAAAAGTATACTTTTTTTGGAAAAGTGAAAATTTTGTATTAAATTAGTATTTTAACTATATAAATGAATAACACGCAAGTAATTTTGCGTGTTATTTTTATAGTTTGATTTTTCTCCATTCCACTTTACTTCAGTCGCATAACAGCTAATATGTACCCCCTAAACAAAACGCAGTGAAGCCGAATGTATATCTTAATTTTTTAATTTGTCAACTACGCTCAAAATTACAGATAATCCATCTTGAGCGCAGTAATGAGGTCTTTGCTATTTCAAAGTAAACAACAATGTCTTGACTTCGTACTTGCCAAAGTCAAAGCCATCACCGTCTACGGCTTTGGGTTCGTTCTCTATCATATTGGTCTCATATATATTTTTGCAAGGGAACTTTGCTTTTACGGTTGCGTGACAGTCTCTGCCGTTGCGTTCGTATATTCTTGCGACGATACCCTTGCCGTCTTCGCTTACCTTGACGGTCTCCAAAATTACGTCTCCGTCTATATCAAAAAGATTGTCTATATCGGGCATTTCCTCTTTGACAATAAGCGGATAGTTGAGAGCGTAAGCGCGCTTGACTAAGTCGCTGTCGCTCCACTTGCCCTCGTGAGGATAGAACGCGTACGTAAATTTATGCTCGCCCATATCGCACTGTGGATCCGGAGACTTCGGAGAACGCAAAAGATTGAGAGACAAAAGTCCGTTCTTGGCTCTGTAGCCGTATTTGCAATTGTTGATAAGCGCAACGCCGTAATCGCCGTCGTCTACGTTGACGAATTTATGAGCGCAAATTTCAAACTGCGCTTTGCGCACAGACGTATCTTCAAGCGTAGACCTGTCGAAATTGCCGAATTGAATATCGCAATTGACTGTGTCTGAATATAAACTCGGACGGAAGTCGGCGCGCAACATCTTGTATGTTTCTCTCCAATCTACCGTCGTGTTGAATACTACCATACTGCTGCCTTTTGTCAAAGTCACTTTTTGAATTATCGTGCTGTCTTTGAATGTATAGATATTCTCCATTATTACTCTTACGCCGTCGACATAAGACTTGTGGCTTTCCAATTTGAATTGCCATTTACGCATATTTTGATAATTCATTTTAATATCCCAAGCATTGTAATACATCTTGGGGTCGGAATATACAGCAAGTTTGTTGAGATAGCCTCCGCACAATTCTTTGTCATTAGACAAATCTATCAGCGAATCTATCGCGCCGTCTTTTGCAAAATGCACTTTGACTTTGTCATTCTGAATAAAGTCCCTGCCTCGCGACAGGTTGTCTCTATCTTCTATGCCGATCTCGGCGAGCAATGCCGAAGAATAGGCTTTGACATCTGCCTTATACCATCTGTCCGCGACCTTGACAAATTCTTTTCTATCAAAGCCGATGGGATTGACTACACCCAAGCCTCCGCGTGTCGTCAATGACTGCAATATAGCGTCGATATATTCGTTGACTTGGCTGTATATCTCCTTGTATCTTGCCACTGATTCGACATATACTCTGTTGATGGATGAACCGGGGATTATGTCGTGGAATTGATATAGAAGCACTTCTTTCCATATATTTTCAAGTTGAGGACAGTCGTATTTGACTCCCTTGACTTTGGCGAGCGACATAAGCCACTCCAAAGTGTGCAAAGACTGCTCCATAAGCCTATTATAAAGTTTGTTGTTGGATTGCGAAGTATAAGTACCTTGATGTTTTTCTAGATACAACTCACCGTCATAAGTGGGCAAAACTTCAATGTATTGACTATTTAAATCGTCGAAAAGTTGTTCTGCCGGACGGCATACTACTTTGCTTAAGCCATTTTCTTTGACCTCTCGCTTTATCATCTCAAGATGCGCTTCGCCCGGTCCGCCGCCTCCGTCGCCTATGCCATAAATAAGCAAAGCCTTGTCGATTTGGTCTGCTTGCGTGTTGCCGTTGTCTGACTTGGTAATTGCCATCGGCGAAGCCGTGGAATTATAGTTGCCTTGCGGAGCCAGGTGCGACAATATCTCGCTGCCGTCGATACCCTTCCACAAAAAAGTCTTGTATGGAAACTTGTTGACGGTATTCCAAGAGAGTTTTATCGTCATAAAGTAATCTCTTCCGCACTTCTTCATTATCTGCGGCAAAGACGCGGGATAGCCGAATACGTCGGGGAGCCATACCATTTTGCAAGTCTTGCCAAACTCGTCTTTAAAAAACTTTTCGCCGTATAAGAACTGGCGTATTATACTCTCGCCGCTTGGGATATTGCAATCGTTTTCAGTCCACATCCCGCCTTGCAATTCTATTCTGCCGTCGGCAACCGCCTTTTTTACTCTCTCATATAAATCCGGCTCTTCCTGCTTAATCCAGTCGAATAATTGCGCTTGGGACGCGCCGAATATATAATTGGGATATTTGTCTATATTGTTGAGAGCAGTGGCAAAAGTACGCGTACCCTTACGCTTGGTCTCTCTTATAGGCCAAAGCCAAGCAAGGTCTATATGCGCGTGTCCTATAGCGGTATATTCCGTGACATCCTCTTCAATAGGCTTTGTGATAATCTGGGTCAAATATTCGTGCGCTTCAGTCATACTCTTTTTTGCAAGTTTGTAAGAATGATTGAGCGCATTGTTGATTTCCTTAAGTCTTGCCTGACTGAGACGCTTGTTTTTCTCGTAAGTGAGCATAACCATTAGAAGTTGAAGATAATCGTAATAATATGTCAATGCCTCTTCGTTGCAAATTGCCAAGTCCTTGCGCATAAGTCTGACCTTGACGTCTTTTCTATTGCGCTTACCGTTGAAACCGCAATCGACGAGCAATTCCACTTGCTCTCCGCCCTCAGCAGGATTGAACAAGTCTACGGATTGTTTGCCCTTGACTGATTGCACAAGATCTATTCCGTCGAGCACCTGCGTGATACCCTGTCTCGGCTGTCCGTCGATATAGACTAAGCCTTCGCCTTGCACATTGATAAGCGCGACGACCTTCTTACCCTTACACTCTTCGGGAACCTGTCCTTTAAATCTAAACCAGGCGCAGTCAAAATCACTGCCCCATACCATTCCGTTTTTGAACGGCGAAAAACTTGCCTTATCAAGCAACGCCTTTGGTATAGGTTCTTTGCTCAACGCCGCCTCGCACGACAAATGTCCGACAACCTTGTATATCTTTTTCCTAATCGAAATAAGTCTTGCAACGTGCGCGGGATATAACGCAATTTTTTCTACCATAATACACCTTTGCTATCAACATATATAATATTGATAAAATATTTATAATATTATAATAATTATAACTGCTTTTTAAGTCGGTGTCAATGGTATAGATAAATCGAAATGGCATCTGTTTCGTCCATATTTTAAAAAATTTTATATTGACATTTATCGAAAGTGACTTTATACTGATAATATACAACAACAATTAAGGGAGACTTTTATGAAAAAATTTTTATCAGTTACTTTAATTTTAGCGCTCGCTTTGGCTTTGTGTCTAAGTTTTGTCGCTTGTAAAGGAGATTCTCAAGATGTTGACAAACTAACTGAGATAAAATACGAAACGCTGCTTGCGGATTATCTTTCATATCCCGACGCGGCAAACAATGCAAAGATGGCTGACGTCGAACGCAACGTCGAAGAGATTTTCAACGACTCGTCCTTAACCGACGCGCAAAAAATTGCGCAAATTATGGACAGAGCAACAAACAATGAAATCGAATGCGCTTATTTCTCTTATTTTAGAAATCAAGTGGGCGAAACCAAGTTAGGCAACAATCACGGTCAACTTATCTATCAAAGATTGCGTAAACAAAGCGATACGCTTAAAGACGATACGACCATCAAACTTCCCATCAATCACAACTTCGGCGCTACAGAAACCGGCTTTGTCACTTCTGCCGATATAAGATACGTCAACGACGGCAAATATAACAGAATGACAAAAAAGAGTGATATAGTCTATAATAAAGAGACTGGACTTTTGGAAGTTGCTAAATGGAAGAAGCACAGCAAGTGGAACATAGATGAAGACGCAAAATGGTCGAGAAGTTATAGCGAAGCAAGAAAAACTTGCGTAAATTGGAGCGTTGAAAACATTGTCGACACTTCAAAAACCATTTCTATGGATATCAAAACAGACGCCAACGGCAATGAATATTATGAACTCATATTCAGCGTCAACGTAGACGTCGCAAACGCAGATCCTACCACAACGTCAAGATTGGAAGAAGACAACTCCGGTAAGAATATGAAGTACAATTACTGCAACCTCACCGTCGAAATTTGGAAAAACGGTCTTGCAAAAAGATATGTTATCGACGAAAGTTGGTCTGGCAAAATAGGCGCGGCAATTGTTTGGTATGAAGGCTCTGCGCAAAGCAAATCGGAAATTGTATTCAGTTACTCCAAGAGCGACGTTGATAATTACGCAAAGACTGATGCGATATATCAATCGCTTAAGTAACAAAATTAGATTTTATCTACGACAAAAGTATAATACGGCAAGCATTGTATGCTTGCCGTAATTTTAGATTTCTCCACTTCACTTCAATGAAGTCAAAGTGACATATAAATATTTTTATATTCAGTCCGTGATTATATTTGTTAAATCCGTCTGAAAAAACTTTTTACTATCTATTAAAAACTATAAACTTTCCAATTCCTTAAGCCACAGTCTTGCGCTTGCGTCGCTCGGCATTCTCCAATCCCCTCTTGGAGAGAGCGTTACGCTGCCAACCTTGGGTCCGTCAGGCAAACAGGATCGCTTGAATTGCTGAGCAAAAAATCTCTTGTAAAAATTCTTCAACCACTTGAGAAGAGTTTCTTTATCGTACTTGCCTGCAAATGTATTGCGCGCTATGCGATAAACCTTTTTTGGCGAATATCCCCAACGAATTATATAGTAAAGGAAAAAGTCGTGCAACTCATAAGGTCCTACAATACTTTCCGTCTGTTGGGATATTTCTTCATTCTTTGACGGCAATAACTCTGGACTAACAGGCGTGTCGAGTATATCAAGAAGAGCCTTGCGCGCGTCATCGCTATCGCAAGTATCTGCATAATACTTTACTAAATATCTAACCAAAGTCTTGGGAATTGAGCCGTTGACCCCATACATAGACATATGATCGCCGTTATAGGTCGCCCAACCGAGAGCAAGTTCAGACAAATCTCCTGTACCTACGACAAGTCCGCCCTCTTTGTTGGCAATATCCATAAGCACTTGCGTGCGTTCTCTTGCCTGCGCGTTCTCAAAAGTCACGTCTAAAGTCTCTTTTGACTGCCCTATATCCTCAAAGTGTCTCTCAACCGACTTGGATATGTTTACGCTCTTAAAATCAACGCCCAAACCGTTTGCTAAAATCTCAGCGTTTGACTTTGTTCTACTCGTCGTGCCAAAACAAGGCATAGTAACCGCCAAAATGCTCTTTCTGTCCATATCAAGAGAATCTACAGCCTTGACCATCACCAACAAAGCCAGCGCGCTGTCAAGTCCGCCCGACAAACCTACGACTATTCTTTTTGAATTGGTATGCGCCAAGCGTTTTTTCAATCCCATAGCCTGCATTTTGAGTATAAGTTCGCATCTGTCGTTGCGTTTTTCCTCGTCGCTTGGTACGAAAGGCGTGGGAGAAAACTTCCTTGTCAATTTATTCTGCGACAGATCCTGCTCAAAATAGACGTAGCCCAGATCTTCTGCCGCCTTAAACGTATTGACGCGTCTTTTTTCGTACGCAATGCGTTTTACGTCTATATCCGTATAAATAAGGCTGTTTTCAAATAAAGCGCTTTCTTCAAGAATGTTACCGCTCTCCGCAATGAGGTTATGCCCCGCAAAGACCATATCCGTAGTCGATTCCCCTTCTCCTGCGCTGGCATATATATAACCGCAGTTAAGTTTGCCCGAATGCGCGGTAACAAGAGTTTTTCTGTATTCGGCTTTGCCGATAACTTCGTCGCTTGCAGAGATATTGACAATTATATTTGCGCCGTTCTCCGTCAGCGCTATTGAAGGTGAATTCGCCACCCACATATCTTCGCATATCTCTACGCCGAAAGCATATTCTTTTAGGCTTTCGTTGACAAACACCGCTTGTCCAAACGGCGCAGTCCTGCCGGCGACCTCTATCTCAATAAAGTCGGTATCGCACCCGCCGACAAAGTATCTCGCCTCGTAAAACTCTCCATAGTTGGGTATATTTTCTTTGGGAACGACGCCCAATATCTCGCCTTTATATATCACTACTGCGCAGTTAAACAACTTCCCGCCGTTGCGAAGAGGCGCGCCTATCACCGTCACGACGTCTGTCTTAGACGTGTTTTTGAGTACGTATTCTATTGCCTTTTCCACGCCGTCTAAGAGCGTATCGTGCAACAAAAGATCGCCGCAAGTATATCCGCATACGCACAACTCGGGCAACGCCAACAACTTGATGCACAACTTGTCCGCCTTGATGATTTCTTCAACTATAGCCTTTGCGTTTTTTTCGCAATCGCCTACGCTCACGTCAATCGACGCGCAGCCGCATTTTATAAAGCCGTCTTTCATTTTTACCTCATTTTTATAATGACTTTCTATTATTTAATTATGCTCCAACAGTTGCATAATTATCGTTTACATTATATAATATTTTATAATAATTTTAAAAGGTAGTCAATAAAGGAATGGTATTTTATGTCAAATCTTTATCCTTACTTAAAAAAGTATAAAAAACATTTGATATTAGGTCCGATATTTAAACTTTTGGAAGCCATATTCGAACTCATCGTTCCATACGTAATGGCTCAACTTATCGACAAGGGTATCAACGGCAATGACAAAACATATATATTGCAAATGGGCGGAATACTCGTACTTCTCGCCGTGGTTGGATTAGCTGCCGCGCTCTTTTGTCAATACGTCGCTTCAAGATGTTCGCAGGGCTTTGGCACCGAACTGCGCAACGTGCTTTTTTATCACATAAATACCCTTTCTATGAGCAACAGCGACGAATACGGCGTATCATCTATGGTGACGCGATTCAATAGCGATATCAATCAAGTACAACTCGGCGTCGCAATGCTGATACGTCTTGCAATACGCGCGCCTTTCCTCGTAATAGGCGCTACAGTGTCAGCAATAATACTTAAGCCTTCAATGTGCTGGATATTCTTAGTAGCCGCTCCTCTTGTGGCTTTGGTATTGTGGCTGATTATGTCAAAGACTTTGCCGGTATATACCAAAAATCAAAAGAAACTTGACAAGATTACTTCCATTGCAAGAGAAGACCTCAACGGTATGAGAGTCGTCAGAGCATTTACCGAACAGGAAAGAGAACAAAAGCGTTTTGAAGACTCAACGCAAGATTATGCCAAAAGCGTAATTGCAATCGGAAAAGTATCTGCTCTGCTCAATCCTATTTCATTTATTATTATCAATATGGCAATCGTTGCGCTTCTCTATTTCGGAGGAAATAAGATTGACGCAGGCGCCCTCACTCAAGGAGAATTGATTGCTTTTATCAACTATATGATGCAAATTTCGTTGGCGTTGGTTGTGCTTGCCAACGTAATGGTACTTTTCTCAAAATCGTACGCGTCTGCAAAGCGCGTAAGCGAGTTGCTCGCAACCAAGCCGGTAATCAATGACAACGAAAACACGGATATCTCGCCCATCGACGGCGCTCCCGCCATATCATTCAAAGATGTAAGTTTTGCATACGGAAGCGGATCTCCGGCGCTAAAAAATCTAAACGTCGACATACAAAAGGGAGAAACGGTAGGTATAATAGGCGGTACCGGCAGCGGTAAATCTACGCTTATAAATTTGTTGCCGAGATTTTACGACGTGTCGCAAGGCGTCCTTGAAATTGACGGCGTGGACATAAAAAAATATCCTCTTAGACAACTTCGCGGCAAGATAGGACTCGTTCCGCAACTTGCTATGCTCTTCAGCGGAACTATACGCTCGAATATGCAATGGAAGAAAAAAAACGCAACCGACGACGAGATAATATCTGCGCTTAAAACTGCGCAAGCATACGATTTTGTGATGCAAAAAAGCGAATGTTTGGACGCGCCGGTTCAGCAAAAAGGAAAGAACTTTTCCGGCGGACAACGTCAAAGACTGTCCATTGCTCGCGCGCTTGTGGGAAATCCTGAAATAGTGATACTCGACGACAGTATGAGCGCTCTTGATTTTGCAACAGACCTTGCATTGAGAAAAGCGCTCAACGAAAATCTACCAAAAGATACTACAAAGATAATAATATCTCAAAGAGCGACGTCTATCAAAAACGCCGACAAGATAATAGTGCTCGACAAAGGCGACGTGGTCGGAATAGACACGCACGATAATTTGCTCAAAACTTGCGATATATATCGCGAAATATGCAATTCTCAACAAAAAAATCCCAACGAGATAATCGCGGCGGAGGTGAAATATGAAGACTAAAAGACAAAGTACTTTGTTTAGACTGATCGGATATACCAAACCTTACGCTCCGCTTATAGCGATATCTTTTATTGCGTCTATTCTGTCAGTAGCCGTATCTATACTCATACCGCTTATGACAGGCTATGCAATCGACTATATGATTGAAGGCGCGGTAAATTTTGATAAAGTATTCGATTATATCTGCATAATCGTAGCAATGATAGTCGTAGGCGCAATTGCGCAATGGACGCTTTCTGCGAGCGTCAACTCGCTCACCTGCAAGACCGTGCGCAATATCCGCAACCAACTCTTTGAACACATCAATAATTTGCCTTTGAAGTATATAGACACACAGCGTCAAGGAGATATTATAGCTCGTATATCAAGCGACATAGACCAAGTGTCAGAAGGACTTTTGCAAGGCTTTACTCAACTCTTCAGCGGTGTGCTTACGATAGGCGCGACGCTTGGTATATTATTCTATCTCAATTGGATTATTGCGCTTGTGGTATTGGTTCTCACTCCCCTTTCGCTCTGCGTTGCGGCGTTTATTACAAAGCGCTCGCACAAGACATTTGCCGCTCAGGCGGTAAAGCGCGGCGAAGTAAGCGGATATGTAGAAGAAATTTTTACGGGGCGCAGTCTCATTCAGGCATTTTGTCAAGAAGACGTATGCCAGAAAGATTTTGAAAAACTCAATAAAGAACTTTACGATTGCGGATTCAAGTCGCAATTCTACGGCGCTTTGATAAATCCTTGCACACGTTTTGTCAACAATTTGGTATACGCAAGCGTAGGTGTTGTTGGCGCGCTTATATCACTGTGGGCGGGGTCCCCAAAAGGCTTGCCGATTGGCTTGCTCTCGACCTGTCTTACCTACGCCAATCAATACACGAAGCCTTTTAACGAAATCACTGGCGTCATCACAGAGATTCAGTCTGCAGTAGCGGCGTCAAGGAGAATATTTGCGCTGCTAGATCAAGAAGTAGAAGAAAGTGACAGCCAAAACCAAGTTCTTGAGTATTGCGACGGTACTTTGGATATAGACAACGTATATTTCAGTTATGTCCCGGAAAAGCCTCTCATACAAGGACTTGATTTGCACGTAAAACAGGGACAAAAGATTGCAATCGTAGGACCTACCGGCTGCGGAAAGACTACGCTTATCAACTTACTTATGAGGTTTTACGACGTCAATAAAGGCTCTATTTCTATGTCTGGCAAAGATATAAGACAAATCACCAGAACTAGTCTGAGAGACAGTTACGGTATGGTATTGCAAGAGAGTTGGCTCTTTGAAGGTTCGATAAGAGATAATATTGCATACGGCAAGCAAGACGCGACGCTTGAAGAGATAATGGACGCCGCGCGGCTCGCAGGCGCAGACGATTTCATTGAAAAATTCCCTGACAAGTACGATACTCTTCTTACGGAAAACGGCGACAATATATCGCAGGGACAAAGACAGCTTCTCTGCATAGCCCGAATAATGCTTACTCATCCCCCAATGCTTATTCTTGACGAGGCCACGTCGTCGATAGATACGCGTACGGAGATGAAAATTCAAGAAGCTTTTTACAGAATAATGCAAGGCAGAACTTCATTTATCGTTGCGCATAGACTTTCTACAATAAGAAGCTGCGACGTAATACTCGTAATGAAAGACGGCAATATTATCGAACAAGGAAACCACGAGGAATTGCTTGCAAAGCAAGGCTTCTATTATGAGTTGTATAATTCTCAATTTGCCAATTCCAGCGCAATTTGATTTGATTAACTATATCGGTATTAGTTGATTTTTGAGAAAGGTATATGTATAATAGATAATATAAAATGCGAGGTGAAATATGAAAAACGTCATATCAATAGTTGTAAAAAATAATTCCAGTGTGCTTGCAAGAATTTCTTCTCTGTTTGGAAGAAGAGGATTTAATATAGACTCGCTATCCGTAAGCGCAACGGACGACCCGCATATTTCAAGAATTACAGTCGTAGCTCAAAGCGACGAGAGCGGACTTGCGCAAATCATAAGTCAAACGCAAAAATTGCAGGAGACTATCAGCGTACAGGCTTTGGAAGAAAACAAAAGCGTATACCGCGAACTTTCTTTAGTAAAAATACTCACTGTAGACGACAAATTTTTCGATAAATTCGTAATCGAACAATGTGATAAATTCGGCGCAATTGTTGTTGACGTAACAGAAAAGTCTATGATAATCGAACTCACCGGCACATCCGAAAAAATCGACTCTTTTATGACTACACTGTCCGACAACCAAAATGAAAAGGGCTTCAAGATTTCAAAAGTATGTCGCACCGGCATCACTGCGATAGAAAGAGGAGTTTAAAATACGCCTATACTAAAATTCAAAGAAGTGGCAAAATAGCCGCAAATTGACAAAGTAGGCTTTGTAATTTACTATACTCACGATGTCCTTTTACCGCAAAATACATTCCTATAATCGAAAAAACCGCAAAAGATAAAGGAATTCAATTGCAAAGCGTTATTATCGACAGCAAATTAAAGTCGCAAAACGCTCCTATGGCTTGGACTAATTATGCGGTCTTTTACAATACAAATTATGTCTCAAACGATATTCTGAATGAAAAAAAGTTGATTGAACTTGTCGAACACCTGAAAGCAATTTAATTTAAATTTAATTTTCACTCTGTTTTATTTGCTCTTTTCTCTTAAATGATTTATAATAGTATAGACAATAACCCGAGCCTTGTTGTTGAAAACAACGCAATTAGGTTTTTTGACATAAAATCCTTTAAATGACGCGGGTAAAAAACACAGAATAGATTAATAAACGCGGTATAGTTTGATATTATCTATTTGGAGCATAATGATACAAACAAACGAAATAGAAAACACAGGATATAATAAATACCAAAGTTTTATCAATAAATTCATATATTCGGACTTTTATATTGCTTTGGTGTGCTTCGTAATATTTATAGGTTGGGTGACAAAATGCGCGCCTGTGGGCATAACCGGCGCAGTTATACTTGCCTGTTTGGCTCTTTTGGGAGCAAATGATATTCTTCCGTTCACAATCAACTTCTTCAGCGCGGTTTTGCTCGTATTCTCCAGTAATTTCTCGGACTATACATACTTATGGCCGCTTGCTATACCTCTTGGAATATGTTTTGTATTTTTCCTCGTCAAAAATGGAAGACACAAATTCACGCGCGGAAAAATGTTTTTCCCATTGATTGCAGTCGCATACGCGTTGCTACTGGGCGGAGTAGGCACACTTATTAAACAAGACTTTTTGAGATCTCTTCCCGACTTCGTAATGTTGGGGCTTGGCGTACCTGCCGTATACTTACTATACAACCACTACCTCAAGCGCGACGACCAACGAGACGTGCCTTTGTATTTTTCCAAGACATTGATGTATATCGGCTTGACAATATGTTTTCAACTTATTACGGTAATAGCCAAAAGTGGAATACCCGTGCACGAATGGCATCACGCGGTGTGGGAAGTAGGTTGGGCGGACAGAAACGATGTCGCTACGTATCTTATTTTCACTGCGGGTATGACAATGTATCTTTCCACGCGTTATCGTCAAGGTTGGATATATCTTGCTTTGGGAATATTTCAATACGCTTGTCTTGTGCTGACATTTAGCAGAGGCGGTATCATATTTGGAGTCATAAGCGCTATTGTGGCATTGATATTTACAATAATCAAGGCGCCCAACAAAAAATTACACTTTTTATATATAGGTATCGTAATTCTGGGAATGTTGGTAATCTATCTTTGCTTAATGAAAGATGTCAACAATATGTTTGCGGCTCTTATTGACCGAGGTTTAGGCACTTCCGGCCGCAGCGATTTATATAAAGAAGCGTGGGGTTTATTCAAGGCTCACCCGCTGTTTGGCGTCGGCAAAGGATATGTGGGTTCGCATACTCATACAAGCGCTATAGGTACTTATTGGTTCCACTCTACATTCTTCCAAATAATAGCATCTATGGGAATAATGGGAATTATTGCCTACGTCTTCTTCTATGTCGTTCGCCTTCAAATACTCTTTAAAAATATAAAGAATTCTTTCAATCTGTTTTGCTTGGCGGTGTTTGTAGGTTTTGAAGGCTACTCTCTTATCAATACCGGTACCTTTGTCGCTTATCCGTTTATGGCGTTGGTACTTACTATGACTCTGCTTTTAGAGCGTACTCAAAATGATTTCAAAGGATATGTTACGCCTTACAACTACTCTACTCCTTGGGGAGATAAAATCGTGCAAAAAGAAATGGAATTATTAGAGAAATTGCGCGCGAAGAAACAAGAAAATAAACAGCGCAGACAAACCAAGCGCCTTCAGAATAATTCTAAAAATGACTCTGAATAAAAATCTTAATAAACTGAAAAATTTTCTCATAGCCCTGCGGTCTTAATCGCGAAAAGTGCGACGCTCGTACTGCTGCGCTTAACAACGATGACCAACTGCGAGAAAAAGTAGCCAAACTTTGGAGCCGCTTAAGCGGAGTTGATATCACCGAAAAAATGATAAATGCGAAGGTTGCCTAGCAGATGGAGCAAAAACTCCTTTTTGCCGCAGTCTTTGTACAATATTGAAAGTCGGTTTACAACCTGCGTAGATTGCGCAGACCTGCAAAAATGTTAAGTCGCAGGTATAGTAGTAACTTCTAATAACGCTGAAGCCTTAGACAATTTAAATTTGCTTAGAAAACTATAATAAAAGAAAAAAGCGCAATGGCAATAACCTTTGCGCTTTTTCTTTTATTTCTAAAAATATTTTTTCAATAAGTCGTCAAGTTGAAGCACACTCTGCCCCATTTCTATTTCGCTCTTTTGACGGCGCTTATTCTCCATAAGTTCTTTGAGTTCTTGCTTAATCTTTTCCATTTCGTCAGACTTCTTTTCTTGCTTCACTCCGCTATATGGCAAAAACTCGTCATTCTTATCTTCAGAATGCAATGGCAAAGGCTTTTTTCCCTCTTCTTCGGGGAAAGACCTCTCGAGCATAATATATCCGTCGCACTGCTCCGCCACAAAACTTGGCGACTCAATACCCATTATTACTCTCTTGCCAAGTTTCTTAAGCGCATTTATCATTGCTATTGAGTCAAGTTCACTGCATATTATGAAGAATGCGTCGACGTTGGTACGCATACAGGCAATAGTCACGGCGTCTATGACTTGTCTGATATCTATGCGCACTTTCTTGCGATTGTTGACAGGCAATGCAACCTCTGCTCCGTAAGTCTTTATAAAGGTATTAAAATCGTTGTTTCGCTTATTGTTATACCCATAGAGTTTAGCGTAGGCTATCTTACCGTCAAGACTTGCTATAGCCTTTGCAAAACTGTCGTATGACAGACGCATACTGTTGAGATCCACTAAAATTGCGTAATTCATATTATATTTCCTTATATTCTTACTCAAAAATTGTTGTCTTTGGTGGAAATATTGTATTGAACATTGTTCAATATGCTTATTTTGTCCGATATATGTCGATTAAATAGCATTTCAAACTTGTAAACTTCAGTAATGCAAGAGCAATTGTCGTTTATGTATTTTCAATATTGAACAATGTTCAATTTTCTCTTTTGTTGAAGAATAGATACTGTTGCGCATATCCCGAATACTCGCCGTAGATATCTATCAATTTGCGTCTTATAACATTATTGTTATCCACATCGTCGCCGACAACGTCTTTATAGACTTTCTTTATCCAAGTATCTACCGGAAATACATCTTGCTTATGATAGCCAAAGAGCAATATACAATCTGCTACTTTACTTCCAACTCCCATAAGCGTGCACAATTTTTTATTTGCAGTATTGCCGTCCATACAGTCTATTGCCTCTAAATCAAAACCGTCAGCAACCAACCTTGCCGTAACTGCCAAATACTTTGCCCTATATCCTGCGCCCAATGCCTTATAAAACTCTTCGTCCTTGCTTGCCATTGCCTCAGGCGTTGGAAAAGCGTAATAATCTCCCATATTCTCACCAAGACTAGCGCATAATCTGCCGATAATACCTTTTATACGCGGGATATGGTTATTTGCCGAGATAATAAAACTTATGAGCATTTCCCACTTATCTTGGTTGAGTATCCTTATACCGTGACCATATTCCATAGCCTCATCCATAAACGGTTTGCCGCTCAGTCGTTGCTTTATCTCGCCGTAATCGCGCTCCAAATCAAAGTAATTAACAAAATAATTTGGATCGTCGCTCTCAATGACTGCATTGTCTTCACTTTGACGCACTAAGCAAGTCTTGTCTTTTGAATATACTTTATATTCCCCTTCGCCCAATTTCTCATATCGAAAAATTTGACCGCAATCAAGAATATGTCTTATATCAAAGTCTTTAAGTTCCGTTATTATTATACTATTCTTTTGTATGACCATTTTTGCACCTTTTGCTTTGTTTTGTCTAATTTTAGCACAATTTAGCAAACTTATCAATACCTTTTGATTTAATATGCCACCACTGAATGATAAATGTTACCTTTAATTTAATTCTATGATGTTTATAGCCATAGATTATGTAATATTAAATAATGTAAGTTCAACAACGTCTGTTAAATTGCATTATGCTACAATAGCAATCATACATATAAAACAATAATTCCGACAATATTTATTAGAGCGCGTTACGCTCTGCTCAACGTGAAATAAATATATAGAAATAATTACCCCTATTATAATAATAAATATAATTAGATAATTTTAATTGACAAGGTTTTGAATTTATGCTAACATACTCATTGAGCCGCGTGAGTAGGGTTGTAAAGTGTCATAGACCACCCGTTTCAGCGAGACTGGTAAGAGGAGGTATTAAATGTACGCAATAGTTTTGACAGGTGGCAAACAATACAAGGTAGCCAAGGACGAAATCATCAAAGTCGAGAAGATCGACAAAGAGATTGGCGCTAAGGTAGAACTTGACGTTGTTATGCTCAACAATGACGGCAAAATAGCTTGCGGCAAAGAAGTGGAAAATTCCAAGGTCGTTGCCGAAGTTGTTGCTCAGGACAAAGCAAAGAAAATAGTAGTTTTCAAGTATAAGTCCAAGAAAAATGAGCGCAAGCGTCAAGGTCACAGACAACCTTTCACTGCGTTGAAAATCGCAGAAATCAAGGCGTAATGACCAAGATATTCGTAACAAAACAAAACAACAGCATTGTTGAGATAGAGTGCGAAGGGCACACAGGCTATGGAGTGCAAGGAGAAGATATTGTATGCTCCGCCCTTTCGTCAATAGTACAGACGGCAATTTTGGGGCTTTTTAGCGTAGCAGGCGTCAACTTAGATTATAAGACTGACGACAAAAGAGGTTATCTCAAAGCCACTCTCCCCAAAAATCTCGACAAAGCGACAAGGCACGACTGCGACGTTATACTCAATACAATGATGTTGGGAATAGCAGATTTGCACGAAGGCTTTTCTGATTTTATAGAATTGGAGGTAAGATAATATGTTTATAAATATTCAACTCTTCGCTCACAAAAAAGGTGTAGGTAGTTCAAGAAACGGCAGAGACTCCGAATCAAAGAGACTTGGACCAAAGAGATCCGACGGTCAATTCGTTTTGGCCGGAAATATCTTGGTTAGACAAAGAGGCACCAAGTTCCACGTCGGCAACAATGTCGGCATCGGCAAGGACGACACTCTCTACGCGCTTATCGACGGCGTAGTAAAATTTGAGCGCAAAGGCAAAGATAAAAAACAAGTTAGCGTTTACGCAAAAGAAGTATAATATAAGCAAAAAATAGTTTAACGCCACTCCTAAGAGTGGCGTTTTATTTTTTCTATAAAACATATCTAAAAATGCATATCACATAAGATATGCATTTTTATTTACAGTTAATAATTTATATTTCTATGTTACGCTATTGGACTTCTCTGCTTTTCTCAAAGCCTTTACAATAATCGGATAGAGACCTCTCCGCTACGGTCGAGGTGACACAAACTTGAAATTTCACTCGTTTTGAGCCAAACTTTTAATACAGCATTTTTGCCTTATCCGGCAAATCTAACACCGCGCCACACAATACTTTGATGTCAATCTTCTCAATATGCATTCTATCGTCAGGCGTAAGATATATTCTCTTGTCGCGCCATTCGCCTGCGCATTCTTTCTCTAAAAGTCTGTAAGCAAAAATCTTATTGAAAACGCTTGGAGAGACTGTGACAAGCACTGCTTTGTTGTCCTCGCAGGCAAAGACGTCGTTAAGTTTGTTCTTAAGCATACCTGCCATAACCTCGTCCGATAAGACATAGCCGTTACCTTCGCAATAAGGGCAAGTCTGCAACATTACGCTCTCGAGCATACTCCTCGTCTTCTTGCGAGTAAGTTCGACAAGTCCCAAAGGCGTCATACCTATAAGCGAAGTTTTGGTTCTGTCCAACGCAAGAGCATCTTGTAATACGTCAAGCACCTTCTGATTATGCTCTGGATTATCCATATCAATAAAATCTATGACGACTATACCGCCTATGTTACGTACGCGCAGTTGTCGGGCAATCTCTTTTGCCGCAATACAATTTGTCTCGAATACAGTTTGCTCCAAATTCTTTTCGCCGACGTATTTGCCGGTATTTACGTCTATTACCGTCAACGCTTCCGTATGATCTATTATAAGATAAGCTCCGTTGGCAAGCACAACTTTGCGTTGAAGAAGTCCTTCTATCTGTTTGAGCAAGCCGAACTTCTTTTGCATACTCTCCTTTCCTTCGTACAGCACAAATAAATCGGGCTTTTTATCATTGAGCGCAGAAAAAGCTATTTTAAATTCTTCAAGCAACTTCTTATCATTGATAATTATGTGGTCGACGTCGTCGCGCAGCATATCTCGAACTGCTCGTATTGCCACGCCTTCTTCTTTGTATATCAGCGAGCCGGCCGGTTTGGTCATATTGGCTTTCTTTATCTCCTGCCACTTTGCGACAAGTTCCTGTATCTCCTCTTGAATCTCCTCTTTGCTGCAATCTACGGACTGCGTACGGAGAATTATTCCGTATCCATCAGGCTTAATACTATTGACAAAGTCCATAAGTTGTTGTTTGACTGCTTCGTCAGTGATTTTACGACTTACTCCGACGTAATCTATTTGCGGCATAAGCACAACTGATCTACCCGGTAAAGTAACGTTCATAGTTATCCTTGCGCCCTTGGAACCAAATTGCTCTTTAGTGACTTGACACAGAATATTATCGCCAGCCTTGAGATTGAGTTTTTTATCCGTGACGTCTTTGAGTATTTCGCCGTATTCAAGAGTATCTCCCGCATACAAAAACGCGTTACGCTCCAAGCCTATATTTACAAAGGCCGCTTGCATACCGTTGAGCACGTTTTGCACCCTGCCTTTGTAAATATTGCCGACTAATCTCGTCATATTTTTGCGCTCTACCCAGAACTCAACAAGTTCGCCGTCAGATACTATACTCACCTGCGTATCGCTTGGATTGACGCTTATCAAGATATCTTTCATTTAAGCAATTCCTCCACGTCGACAAATTTATCTTTCACGCCTACCAATTGCGCCGTACGGCAAATATCGTTGATTTTGATATTTACCCCGAAATTTTTATTAAGATGATTAACCACGCTGTCTGCGCGCAAGTTAGAATTGCCGCTTGCAAGTCGCATAACCAGTCTGTTGCCCTCCACTCGCAATGCAAATATCAACGGCGCGATGTCCTTTTGCACGGTTTCACCCTTTTTGCTTGTAGATATGACATAACTTTGACAACTCGTAATCCCCTCGATTTCTTTAGGCAAGACGTCAGCGCTCGCAGCCTCGTAATCGCTTGCAGAAACTATAGCTGCAAGATTTGGATTTTTATCTCTATAAAAACTCGCCACTGCGCGCATACCTTTTGGCATTGACAAATTGTATCTTGCAAGCATCTCGTCCTTGTCTATATGGTTGCACTCTACGGCAAAATACTCGGCGACAGACTGCACTCCAAGCGGCACGGGAGTGGAAGTATAGGTCAGCATATGAGGCACATAGCCTTGAGAATATTTGACGTCTACGCCGGCTCGCTTAAGACCTCTTTGCAACACGCGCAGAATATCTTTGTGAGATACGTAACTCACGTCGTCGACCTTATAATGCTTGAGAATTATCATATACGGCACCTCTCCAATCTGTTGGCTCCGCAACCGTTGCATTTCTTGAGACAGTTGGACGTACAAACGCCCTCATACGCCTTATGGCGCTCTTTGAGAAGATAAGACTTAGTTACGCCATTGTCGATAATATCCCAAGGCAACTCCTCGTCTTCATCAAATCCATCCAAAAATTTTTTGTATTCAACGCCGCTGAGTTCAAATGCTTGAATCCACTTGCCGTAATCGAAATTTTCGCTCCAAGAATCAAATACGCACCCAAGTTCATACGCTTTAACAATAGCCTTAGCAAGAGATTTATCTCCTCTTGCAAAGATTGCTTCTATAATAGACGATTCCGCGCCGTGCCAAGAATACTTGACGTTTTTCATACGCAATTTTTCTCTCATAAACGCTTGCTTGTCAAGCATTTCCTGCATAGAAATCTGTCTTTCCCATTGGAAAGGCGTAAGGGGTTTTGGTATAAATATAGAAGTTGAAACGGTTATGTTGAGCAACTTGGAAGTTCCAAACTGAGCGTGCAATCGCTTGATAAGATGAACTATATCTACGATACCTTGCAAATCTTCTTGCGTTTCTGTAGGCAATCCCATAATGAAATAAAGTTTTACATTCTTCACCCCGTACTTCATTGCCGTCGTAAGCGAAGACAAGATGTCCTCTTCATTGATATTCTTATTTATAACGTCGCGCAATCTCTGAGTACCGGCCTCCGGCGCAAACGTCAATGACGCGCCTTGTATCTCTTCGTATATTTCCGCCTCAAAACTGTCAAGACGCAAAGACGGCAACGCTACCTTTACTTTTCGTTTATCCGCCTCGACTTTTATTTTGTCGACAAGATCTTTAAGTCCGGAGTAGTCGCCGGTACTCAAACTCAAAAGTCCCAATTCGTCATATCCCGTGTTATCCATAAGTTCGCACGCTTGCTTTACCAACGTATCAACGCTACGCTCCCTTATAGGACGGTAATAAAATCCCGCTTGACAAAATCTACAACCGTTGGCGCAACCTCTAAAAAGTTCTATAGACGACCTATCGTGGACGATGTCGCAATTAGGAACTAATATCTTGGTGGGATAATAAGCCTCGTCTAAATTTGCGACTACGGCTCTCTTGGTGGAATTGTGAAGAGAAGGTACGTACACGCCGTCAAGACTGCTTGCGCGCCGCAAAAACTCTTGCTTTGACAAGCCTTGACTTTTGCACTCATAATGCAACAACGTGAGTTCTTTGAGATTTTTCTCTCCCTCGCCTATAAGTACCGCGTCGAAAAAAGGCGCAAACGGCATAGGATTGACAACGCACGGACCTCCTGCAACTATAGGAGGATATTCCTCTCCTCTCTCGCTTGCAAAATATGGCACGCCCATTAAGTCAAGCATATAAACAATATTGGTAAACTGTAATTCAAACTGGACTGAAAAACCTATCAAGTCAAAAGATTTTGCATCGCGCTTGGTCTCAATGGAAAACAAAGGCAAATTGTTTTTTCTCAAAAGTCCCGCCATATCTAAATCGGGTGCGTAACAGCGTTCGCAAACAACGTCTTGCATATCGTTGAGCATATGATACAAAATCCTCGTGCCGATATTGCTCATACCCACTTCATATTTGTCGCTGAAACACAATAAGACCCTTTCCTTGCAGGGCTTGTCCATATCGGGTAAATTGTATTCTCCGCCCACGTAACGCGCAGGCTTTTGAACTTGTAATAAGATGTCTTTAAGTTTGTCCCACATAACTCACATTACCAGCGCAGCCGCTCCCATATAACCTGCGTCGTTGCCAAGACTGGCTCCTACGACGTCGACGTAGGGATAAAAACCGTTGTTATCAATATATTCGTTGAGCATACTCTTGACAGGCAAGATGAGTTCCGCTCCTTCGTTGGCAATTCCTCCGCCAAGTATGAAGGCTTGCGGATGAAGTATATTAGTCAAGCCTATCAATCCGTACGTAACGTAACCGATATACTTGTCGACCACGTTTTTTGCAACGCTATCGCCCTCTCGCGCGGCAATGAAAGCCGACTTACCGCTTATGCCGTCTTTGCAAATCTCGGCAAGCAAACTATTGGGATTATGTTCTATTGCAACTCTCGTCTGCTCAACAAAAGCCTTTGCGGAAATAAATTCTTCCCAACAGCCTTTGTTGCCGCAAGCGCACTTGCCTCCGTCTATCTGTATTCCCATATGCCCTGCCTCGGCGCCTGCGCAACCCAATCCTTCAAAAAGTTTGCCATCCAATATTATTCCGGATCCAACGCCGGTGCCAAGCGTGATAAACACAAGATTTTTAAAGTTCTTACCACTGCCGAAGCGTTGCTCACCCAACGCCGCGCAATTTGCGTCATTGCAAACCTTGCATACTTTACCGGTCAAATTCTTGACGTCTCCGGCAAGGTCTACGCCCTTCCAATTGAGATTAGCGCACGACATAACAAGTCCTGCTCTGGAATTAACAATACCCGGCACGCCTATGCCGATACCCGAAAGTTCCTTTAAATCAAAGCCTGCTTCCATACACAACGAATTGATATTGCTTATCATATCAAGTAATATAGCGTCATAGCCCCTTTCCTTTTCTGTCCTATAGGTCATAGAAGAGACCACATTGCCAAAATCGTCAACAATGCCCATCTTGGTATTCTTTCCGCCAATATCCACACCTGCGTAATACATAAACCACCCTCTGCTCTTAATAATACCCGACTCTCGCAAAAGTAAGTCAAGTACAAATTATATTATAATATAAATACCCTGCTTTTGCAAGGTATTTTAAAAAATCAAATATTTATAAGACATTTTGATATGCGATTATTGAGCATAATCTTGCAATGCGTCGATTATGCTTACATTTAATTCGTGCGTCATACACAACTTCTCAAGCGTACGCTCTTCGACTGTGCACATTTTGTCGCCATTGCCGTCTATGACTATAAATCTGCATATCTTATCCCTGCCTAAATATCGCAAGAATTTAAAAAGCGGACTGTCGCCGGATATATATACAACCTCTTCCAACAAGCCTTGCGTATAATCCTTGACGAATGGACGGCTGTTGGCAAGGTGATAATAATTCTGTCCTCTGCTCGTGAAAATACCGCTGAGTATCAAAAACAGTCCGAATATTGGCAAAGTGATATTTAGCGTAAAGAAAGTCAAGACAATCCCGCCTACAAGCATAATCGCGCCCATCACAACCGTAAGCCACTTGAGTATCTTTACAGCGCGAGTCTTCTTTTTAACGAGAGATATGACCGCTCTGCTGCCGTCGAGAGGATATAGCGGCAAGAGATTGACAAGTCCCAAAGATAGATTTGCAATGCAAAGATCTAGCGTATAATTATATATGTCTGGTATAAGCCACCAAAGCGCTACTATAAATGTCGCAACAGCCAGATTAAACAGCGGCGCCGACAGCGCAATAAGAATGTTGTCAACGTCGTTGTAGTCGTCTCCGCACTCCAATGCCCCGCCGTAAGGCATAATAGTAATTACGCCCATACCGTAGCCCCGCAATTTTGCCATTCTATTGTGAGCGACTTCGTGCGCAACGATACTCACAAGATATCCGCACAGCAACTCAAATTGTCCCAATACGATAAACACGCCCGCAAGAAGACAAAAGAGCGGATGCAACTTTATTTTCACGCTTTAAAAACCCATTTCGATTATGCGAGAAATCAATACTCCGCAACTAATACCTACGCAAATTAGCGCCTGAACGATAAACACGTCCAAAGCGTTGACTTTTTTCTTCTTAGGCGCAGCCTTAGCGCGTGTGATATTTTGGTTGGGGAAACTTACGCTTTCCGTAATTTTGCAATCGTCGTATTTCATAACAAACTCCTATACATAAGATAGTATAGTTTATTTGTATTGACGCTGATATATGACTTAAATTTAAAAATTTTTCAGATAATATTCGGAGCGTTGATATTGTCTGCCTTTGCAGATATATTTATTTGGTATTCTCCGCCGTCAAGCACGTCAATATTGATATTGACGTCTCCGCAAAGATTCATATAGCACCCAAGCAGTATTCTCAAATCTCCTTCCAACGCCCTCGTGAGACCTTCGTAAGCGTTGATTTTGTCTTGCATAAGCACTTTCTTGAGGCGTCTTTCCATCATTTTGCTTTCATTCATCTGTCTACCTGCCCGATACCAATCTCTTTATTTTGCCTATTATACCCCTATGTCCCTTCGTCACATCGTACAACTTAAATGTATTGTTGAGTATATTGCAGGCTATCATATCTATTGCGTCGCGCGAAGAAGACGTGTTCATTCCTATTCTGCCAAGTTGGGAATACACGGTAATTGTATCGTCTTCAGGCACCACTCCTATTAGCGGACAGCGCAACAGTTTGGATATTTCTCCGCCGCCCATCAACTTGCCCGACACAACGAAGTCGCCTCGCACTCTATTGACGATAAGATTGATAGAATTAAGTTTGTAACTGCGAAGCAGTCCCAATACCTTGTCGCAATCTCTGATAGCGGGAATATGCGGAGTTGTGACGGCAATAGCTTCGTCGGAGCAACTTACTGCCCTGTGGAATCCTCCGTCAATGCCGGCAGGACAGTCGATTAGAATAAAATCGAACATACTCTCAATACGCGAGATCAATTCTCCAAAAGCCGCGCTTGTGAGTTTCTCACTACTATACGCGTGCGCCGACGGCAACAAATAAAGTCCAAGTCCATCTTCTTGCAAAAGAGCCTGATTGATGTGGCACTTGTTGTCGATTACGTCAGCCATATCGTATACGACGCGATTTTCCATACCCATCACAACGTCCAAGTTATTGAGTCCGACGTCTCCGTCAATCATAAGCACGCTTTTGCCGCGAGTGGCAAGGCATATCCCGAGACTTGCAAGTACGCTTGTCTTGCCCACTCCGCCTTTGCCTGACGTGACGACTATTTTTCTTGCCATAAAAATCTCCTTCCTTGGCATTATACATTATAGTAACGTCAATGAATTAGCAAATATAATAAAATAAAAACTTATTTTGTCGATATTTTGAATAGATAAAGCCAATTGCTCTAAAATATCATTTAGTCTGAAGAGTAAGTTGAATCGGGGAAAATCTCGAACCGCACAAATTCATTCTAAACAATGTAAAAAAATCAAAAAGTTTAATATATCTTAGACTTCATTAAATAAAAAGACGGAGATTTCTCTCCGTCATAATATGACTGAATAACTTAGTCGTTGTCTTCGTCTGACGCAACCTCGTCTTCTGCGTCTTCATCCTTTGCCTTGAATGAGAAGTGCTGCGCTACAAACGAATTACCTTTGACGTGCACGTTGACTACAAGTCCTTTCTCCATCAACTCTTCAATGCTTTCAAAAGGCAAATCTGCAACATAATCAGTCTCGTGCAAATCACGCTTTAGCGTTGCGCCTACGTTGTCCATAACGACATCAATAAGTTCCATTGCGTACTTCAACCTACGCGGATTCTTGATTTTCATCATAAACGGCGTATCTGCATATGACTTGACGTCAGAAACATCCTCGAACTTGTATTTTGTATCCACGTAATCTTGAGGATTGAGCGCAAGATAAAGTCTGAGCGTCTTACCCCTGATTGCCATACGAGCAACGCAAACTCTGCCAAAACGGAAACTCTCGCGTTTTTTACTCATTCTGTCGTGAACCTTTTTGTGAGCAAGCAATTCATTTTTCAAATGAGAATAATACTCTTTCACAGTCTCGTCCGACTGAATAAGTTTTGCCTTAAAGGTCTTCTGCGCAAAGTCAAATCCATTGCCCTCCGGCACTTTGCCTTTTACGCGTCTTTGAATAATAAGTCTTCTCTCGATAAGAGGCGGAGTCTCTTCATAAGGATACATAGAAGTGTAATCAACAGGCTGAATTTCTTGCTTCTCCACTCCGAATTTTGCCATTACATCGGCAATGAGATCCTTGGTATACTTAAGTCTACGGTCATTCTTAATTCTGTACATCAGCGGAGTGTCTGCCAAAGACTTGATTTGCGACGTATCTTCTACCTTGTACTTAGTCTCCTCATAATCCTTAGCGTCAAGAGCAAGGTGCAATCTTAATGTCTTACCTCTAATCGTCATACGAGCAATACAAACTCTGCCAAGGTTGAAACTCTCGCGCTTTCTGCTCATTCTTGCGTGAACTTTCTTATAAGAGAGCAATTCATTCTTGATTTCGGTATAGTAATCCTTGACGTATTCGTCTGCCTGGATAAGTTTTGCCGTAAAGGTCTTCTCAAGCAAAATATACCAGCCGTCATCTTGAGGATTGAATAGGAATCTATCATCTTTTATGATATATTGAACGTCGTCTACAACCATAGTCTGTTCTCTAGGAGCAGGCGCTCTCTTAACGCGCGGCTTAGGCTCTTCAACCACAGGTTCTTCCTCAACCACAGGTTCTTCCTCAACCACAGGTTCTTCCTCAACCACAGGTTCTTCCTCGACCACAGGCTCTTCCTCGACGATTGGCTCTTCCTCAACGATTGGCTCTTCTTCGACGATTGGCTCTTCTTCGACGATTGGCTCTTCTTCGACGATTGGCTCTTCGGCTTCTTCTGCAGTAAGTTCGTCTTCAACTATTTGTTCTTCGACTTGTTCTGCGAGTTCTTCTACCGGCTCTTCCTCGACGATATCTTCGACAGGTTGAGACTCTTCTTGCGCTGTTTCCTCAACAGGCTCTTGAGCGGGCTGTTCTGCAGGCTGTTCTTTTGGAGCCTTGGTCAAAGACTTTGAAAAGATAACTGCAGTGGCAAGCACAGCGGCGGCAAGCGCTACTGATACGCCAATCAAAGCATACAAAAGATATCTCAAAGACGTCACTTGCGCAGTCGTAGATAACAACATAATGGGAGCAAAAGCAAATGCCGACCACTTGTTATCATTTGACTCGACTGTCTCTTCTTGAGTTTCTTCTGCGACTGTCGATTTTTCCTCAGCAATCTCTTGCTTTTCTTCTGCAAGTTGCCCGTCCTCGTCTTGGGCAGAAACCTCCTCTACGGATTTAAGTTGAGCGCTTTCGGCAGAATCAACTTCGACTGGACTCTCAGTCTCCTGCTCTTGAGCGGACGTAGTCTCCTCGATTTCGCTTTCTTGAGAATTTTCGGCAGACGCGTCTGCGACAACTGCCTCTTGAGCGCTTTGAGATGTGTCCTCAATCGTATTTTGCGTGTCGCCTGTCTTATCAGCGGCAACAACCGATTTATAATTCTTTTTCCACTTTACCAGCATAACCAATGCAAGTATTTCTGCGACGATCAACACTGCGAATACTGCAATGCAAATGCCGAGTTTTGCTGTAAGAGTAAGTGCGCCTATCAAATTTATCATACAGCGCCTCCTTGTTGTTTTTTCTTATTAGTTAATTTTACTACTACAAGCGCGCCAACTAGCAATACGAGTGAAACAATTGCTCCAACAATAACAATCACAACATTCAAACCGCCCTCAAGCGCAACCTCAAAGGTCTGGCTGATTTCGTCATAGTTATTGGTGCCTGCGACAGAAACCACTACCCAATATGTACCCTCGCCTGCGCTAGTTATATCCGTCACCTCTTGCGTGCAAGCAGCGTCGGTATAATACTTGACAACTACTTCGCCCCACTTAGACTGCGGCTTATCACTATCGCTCCACGGCAACTTGTCGACCGTCTTATCGGGAGCGGTAAGGGAGATAAATTCGTTAGTGCCCTTTACAATCGTATAATTTGTCGACATACTTGTCTGCTTTATAGTATCTATTACATAATTGGGATTGGATGACTTAACTCCAGTTACGACAGCGGTATATTCACCGACGTTGATACCGTCGTTTTCGTTGCCGACAGTAATTTCAAACTCAACAACGTCGCCTTCAACTGCGCCGACAGCTACTGCAGTCGGAAGTTGTTGTTCGCCGGTATAAGTAAGGTTCTTAGTCTGCTCCATCCAAGTAAAGGTGATAGCCTTCTTTGCAATTGAAAACGCCTTGGTAGCATTGTCTGCAATAATATAGTTGGGGTTGTCAAGCGTAGCAGTAGCCTTATAGTTTTCGCCTGCATTCTCTTTAGCCCCGCTAACTACCACTTTACACTCGTCGTCTCCAAAGAGTTGTCCTGCGACAACAATAGCCGTAGGCGCTTGCTCTGTACCGTTGTAAGTCAAAGCCGTTTCGTCCCAAGTAATGCTTATAGGAGCAGGCTTGATAACGAAATTAAACGAACTGTTCTTTATGACATAGTTTTTATTGACGGCTTCGGCAGTAGCAGTATGAGGACCTGCTTTTACGTTTTCTTTAGCAACCACTATAATATCGCAACTATCATTGGAAACCAACTGGTTTTCTTTAATAGTCGGTGTATCGAGATTGTGAGTTTCTCCGTTGTATGTAAAGTCACCCGCTACCCAATCGACTTCAATAGCCTTTGGAGCAATCTTCCAAACACGCGTATCATCTTTGCCAAGCGTATAATTGCTGTTGGTCAAACCTGCGGCAATTGCCGTATAACTGCCGGCATTGACGCCGCTGTTGCCCTGATAGTTGCCAACTTCGACGCTATCGCCTGTGAGTACGCCTTCAAGAGTAGCCGTAACAATATGTCTGTTGCCATCGTACTCAAATGCATCGGTATAATTCCACGTTACCTTCAATTCTCTTGCGGTGACTTCGTAAGCGTCAACTTCGTCTACGAGTCTTACCGTATACAGATTGCTATACTCCGGCAACAATTGAGCTTCAATATTATAAGTTCCTACGTTTACTTTACCGCTTGCGTCAACTTTAAGCGTCAATATTGTCTTAATGTCTACGTTGATCGAAGACGCGTCGCTATCCAAAGTAGCATTCGTCATCTCAAACAACTTATCCGAAGAAAGCAAATCGTCTCCGTATACGCTTGTTGCGCCTTTGGAAATTTTAATAACGACGCTTGCCGGGCGAACCTCAATAGTTATCGTTCCGTCTTGGGTGATGTGGTTGGCAAGTTCTATCCTATAATCAATATTAAAACCTTCGCTACCAGTCACGCCGTCAACTGTAGGTATTGCGCTCGAGTATTGTCCATCGGCTTGCTTATAAGTAACTTTTGCGTCATTCCAGTCACCTACAATTGTGTAAGCATTTTCGCTTGCCAAAATATTCTTCACATTGGCGCTGAATGTTTTGCCGTTGTACTCTACCGAATGTTTTGCCAAATTGATTCCAATCGTAGCGGCGGTTACTTCAAAAATCGCAAATTCTTCGTTGCCTCCTTCGCCCTTGAACGTAACTTCATAGTTGGGAGACGTATTTTGACCGACGATATGATATTTGCCCACGTTGTAATACGTTTTGTCAGTTGTAGCAACCACTGTCAATTGAATAGGTTGACCGACAAACTCTACGTCGCTTTGATATTCTATATGATTTTTCCACTCTCCGACTTTTGTTGCCTCAGCGCCGTACGTGAAAGATTGATTTTTGATGGTTACGGTAGCTTTCTTCGCAACGATTTCAAAGTCGAACGTATCGTTGGTGAAGTAATAGTTGCCCAACTGAGCATAGAGCGCAAATGATGGATCTACCTCAACTTTTTCTGTATACAAACCTGCGTTGATAGCAATCGCTCTCTCCTTGTCGGAATAACTTCCTCTTGCAAGGCTCGTCGTCGGAACGCTCGTCGGAACGCTCTCGCCCACAAGTGTGATATAAGCCTTGATATCATGAGCGCTGTTGGAGTATTCAAATTTGTGATTGTCTACGTCGATAGCGCCATTGAACTCCCAATTCACTCTGGCTTCTCTTTTTATTATCTCATAAGCTTCAGCGTTACACTTAGCCTCGGCGTCCGGCGCTTGATAATAATCTATAATATACTTAGTATCCTCAAGCGTATCATTGTTGCAGTGATATACTCTATACGTACCTATAGGATTCTTGCCTACTGCAAGCGCGTCGCCGTTGCCCTGTCCTTTTTGGATTACTTTGAATACAAAGTCGTCCTCAAGACCTGCCACGGTTATATCATTGCCTTTTTCGTCATAAGCCTTTATTTCTATTTGGCAATGCTTTTTCAGCCAATCGCTGAAATTATTTACTTCGCCGTCTTGAGCAAACAACTCATCCTCGGTGTCGCCGTAAATCTTCGTAGTAGACTTCATATTGATAACTACAAACGCTCTCTCAACGATAAAACTTACTGTAAATACTGCTATTTCGTGGTTTGGAGCGTCGACCTTAATATTGACTGAGTACACGCCTCTGAGCGCAGATTCTATTGCGTAATCTGCACTGTACTTGCTAGCGTCGTCGTCAGCCAACTTATACTCTACGGTGACTCCGCTATTGAGTTTAGCGCCGTCGCCTGCCAGTGAAATGTTGTTCAATACGTTTTCAGGAGCAACTTTAATATCTCCGCCGTTGTAGGTCGCAGACCCAATCTGTTGCTGACCGTATGACACGCCGGTAGACTTCGTGACAGTTAAGACACCTGCTTTTGTATAACTTATATTGTAGTTGTCATTGATACTTTCTGCCAAAATATCATAGGTACCTGCAGATAAATAATTAAGTCCATCAGCCAACGTATAATCGCCAATCTTAAATCTAAAGATGTTAGAGGCGTCTTCTCTGTAAGCAAAACTATTATATTCACTGCTTGAAGCAATTGAATAGAAAGTCTGACCTTCGATTGCTCTGTTGAGGAAGTCATTGACGCCTCCTCGCGTAGCGTTGACCGACAAGCCGTATACGAGTTCGCGCGCCACGATATCAAGCGTAATAGGTCTTGCCGTAACTTGGAAGACTGTTTCGAGCGTAGTTTCGGGGAGTTGGTAATCATTATGTGACACACCCTCAACGACTGCTTTATAAGTGCCGACATTTTTTACGTGTCCGCCGACCGGTTGCCAAATATTATCGCCTACAAGCATATAATATGCAATATTCACGTCAACTTTATCATCACCATAAAGATGTTTAAGCGTATAAGTATGACTGTTGGATGTATCGCCGTGCTCTCCGTATACTTCGTCCATCTCTCCCCAATCGATATCAATATATCTCTTGCCTACCTTATAAGCGTTGATATTGGATGTATGAACGTCTCCCGAATTCTTTGGCAAGAAACGGAAATTCTGATACTCAAAACTATCTTTAACTTCAATATATATCGAATAATCGCCGTAAGAAAGGTTATCTGTCATCTTGTCGGCTGTATTGCCCACGCCTACGAAGAAAGTCACATTGCCGTCGGCAACAAATTTCTTCAAATCAGCAAGAGCGTCTTCGAAACCTTTGTAATCTCCCGGAGTATCCGACGCCGGTATGCCGCTGATTTCCGAGAAAACCAATTCATCAACCAACTTCTGCGAAGAGTGAGTTTTCTCACCGTATTCAGCATTCTTGATGCCCTCGCTGATGACGATAGATATCCAACCTGTCAAGATATTGACTTCTACCTTTGCGGTAAACACATTGTAGTTGCAGTTACCCTTGGCATTTCGGTGTTTGATTTCTACCCATACATAGTATCTGCCGACTGATTCTGGCACGCTAGTTTTCGAAACAAAATTGAGACTTTCACTAAACTCAACGTCTTCAGTACCGTCATTCTTATAAAGATTAGTCATACGGACGCTAAATTCGCTTATAGGAGTTCCGTAACTTGTGTATATTCTCTCTTTAATCTGCTCAGCCGTAACGAATTGTTGTTCTTCGTCTTTTTTATCAGCGTCAATATTGAACTGTCTGCCCATATAGTGAATGTCTACAGGCGTAATCTCAAATATTGCTTGCATATTATCAGGAGCGCCTTCTTTAACGACAGATACCTCATAGTTCTTGGTGATATCAGCGTTGGCGTTTGCAAGAGGCTCAACTCTAATTTCGTGCTCTCCTGCGTCTACAAGCGGCTCGCCTTCGGCGCGTCTAGCGTCGGACGTAAGGCAATAACTCGAATAGTGGTCGCCAATAAAGTGAGCGCTGTTATCTGAATTTGCATAAGCCCACATTGCGTTTGCGTCGGTAGGAGATACCAATGCTCTGCCCAACGGAACTGTGTAAGCATTGCCGTAAGTAGCAGTTTGATTCTGAACGTAAATCTCCACTCTCCTTGCAACCACCTCAAAATCGGCGCTTGGATTTACGAGTGTATAATTTGCTGCATTTTGCGAATTCGTCAAAGACGTCGTGGCTGTATAAGTGCCCTTGACAGAACCGGTAAGGACTATCGGAGACAAAGATATATTATCGCGATTGCCATCGTCAATGACAACAACATTCTCTTTGCCGTCATACATATCAGGCGCGACAGGTCTTACAACAGGAGTATTGCCGTCATAGGTATACTTCTTGCCGTCCTCTGACCAATTGTCACCCGATTGTGACCATTCTATATACAAAGGCTTAGGATTGATCGTATAGACATATACGTTTGCAGATTCTCTTACGTAATCTATAATATAATTTTCGCGGTATTTCTCTTCTTTAAAGGAATAAGTCACACTGTAATCACCCACATTTGCTCTGCGATCGGTTACGTCCAGCAGAACAAATTCCATTTCATTTGAGAAATCAAACTTGTTGGCTTCGTTTGACCACGTAAAGGTGATACCGAGATTTTCGATAAGCCACTCTGACGTAGGCAATTCGTCTCCGTACGTCGCGCTAGCCTTCTTTGTCACATCGACATAGATATGAGCTTTGGTAATTTGCGCGGTGAAGTGTCCGTTATTTTCCTTGTGGTTGTCAGCGGTAACTTTATACCAAACTTCCATTGAGCCGAAATCTTTCATTGTCAAAGGCGTACTGGAATATGTACCGTCTTGAGTAGCGCTGTACAATATCTCAACGCTTTCTCTATGGGCTGCCTCATATCCGCGAAGCGTAACGACGGTATTGTTGTTGGGCATTAAAATTTCTTGCTCTGCCCCATTGTAAACTTTGCTTGCAATAGTCTGCAAATCCAAGTCTATAGGCGCAGGAGTTACATAGAATTTTGCTCCCTTTGTATCGTCTGTAAAAATATAGTTTTTGTTGATGCAAGTCAACGTAAGGTCATAACCCGCTTCGTTTACTTTATAATATTTCTCCGCATCATTTTTAGAAGTATAATCATTGTCCGTAACATTAAGACCAATCTCAAATACGCTTGGCGCAGTTTCTACGAGCGCATTACCGCTTGCGACAGAAGTCACCGTATATACCGCATTGTTGAGATTTGCAGGGAAAAGAGTTTCGATATAATTCTTCCATACGTTGGGAGCCGTAGTCTCTTTTGCGTATTCTCTCTCGCGATCTTTCAACACAACTGTAATAGGACGCTGCAAAATATCGAATTTCTTCGTAGTATCGCACTTTGAATCCACCATATAGTTGGGGTTAGTACAGGTAACTTTTACTTCATACTTACCTGCATAGATAGCCTCGTGCCCCACAAGCGGAACAATCGTACCGTCGGGATGCTGTCCTTGACCAACTATATCCAAAGATAACGACGTCGAAGAATTACCGACAAAATTATCTGAGCCTACAAGTACTACTTCCGGTCTCTTATTGCCGGAACCGTTGTAATACATATCGCTCTCATTCTTATAATTCCACTGAATCGTGACAGGTCTGGGATTGACGTGATAAGCGTTGCGGTTGGAATTTTCAACAACGGTGACAGTCTCGATGTTTTCAGCATAAGGATTGTCTGCTTTCATTGCATAATTGACGGTATAGTGATCGTTTCTAACAATAACAAATCCATCGCTGTCTATAAAGCCTGCAGGTATATCAACAGTAAAGTTAAATATTGCCTTAAGGTAATTCTTTGCATCCTCTCCCCAAGTCGTAGCATTAAAGATCTTGGTCTTTGACAACATATTGTCGACAATTTGGTCAGATGTCAAAACCGCGTCGCCGTAAGTGTGATCGTATACGTCGAATTGCAAAGTTATCGTCGCCTTAGTTATTTCAGTGACAAAACTTGCTATATAATCCTTATGATTTGGCGCAGTGACCTTATAATACACCGTATATGTGCCCACGTCCTTATTGACGGACACAGCGCTGGACGATCCCGTCCAATCTATCGTAGAAATATCTTTGCCCGCCTCATCTACAACGAGATAAATACTCCTTGCATTTTGATTTGGCAAAACAAATCCTGGGAAATTATTATCGTTTAGCGCTCCGGTCGTACTTGCCGACGCGAGCGTAATATCATAATTCTCATTCTTAAATTGCTGAACTACCTTTTGCAACCCGCTCACTTGGAATTCTGCCGGATTGACAGTAAACGAGCCTATGCTCTTATACTCATTGTTCTTTGTGTTTTTCCAACGGAATCTCAACGTAACTTCTTTACTTGTCCCGGCATTGAGAGTAACGGAAGATTTGGGAGACACTTTGAGATTGTAAGTTTTCGGCTGATTATTATCAGCGTTTTTAATTTCCGTTCCGTAAGTAGTGCCATTTATGTCAAGATTGTAAAATTCATTGTCATATCTGGTCCAATATTTACTTATATTTACAGCGTTGCCGTCGTAATAATCTTGTAGATTTTGTTCACTGAAATTTTCAAGTTCAAATACGTAATTATTAAGTCCCTTTGTATAATCGTTTATTGTTTTTTGATTAACCTCTCTTGTAATAAGGCAAGTTCTCGCCTCATCGTAATAGGCTTTTGCTGCATTGTATGCGTCATCGTTACCCGTTATTTTATTGAGAACTGACTTATTGGATTCAGTCAACATCCTTTCATTAAAGTTGGCAACAGCAGTATTTAATTCAGATTTGTCATAAATATGTATATTGATTCTTATGTTATTAGCATAACTTGTACTTGTAAAATTTGATAAGCCAATTGACGACATATCGCCGTAAAACTTTCCGCTACCGCCGGAAAATTCAGTTCTTACAGTTGCGTCTATATCACGCCACTTTGTTCCGCTACCAAACTCATATCCATACCATCTAAGATATCCTATTGGATTTCCAGTTTTAAATTCAAACGTAGCATTGTTAAAATTGCTATCTCCTACAACAGCATCATTTCCAATATAATTTTTACTTGAGTCTTTTATAGAACCGCTGAGAAGATTCTTGATTACAACATTATATCCTTTATTAGCCTGAATTTCAACACCGGAATTTGAAGCACCATTTTTTTCCCATAATTCGGTTCCATTGCCACCTACAATATTATCACCGTTCCCTGAAGTAAGCAGCGATCTGCTAAATGAGTAACCATTAAATACGGAACTCATTTTATTTGCATTTTCGGCAGGAGCATTTGCGCCAGAAGCATAATATCCTAAAACACTATCAAACACTACAGTACTGGCTTTGTCGCCGCTGCTTGGATTAGACCAAGTATTATAGAGAATATAATATCCTGCGTCAGATAGGCTCTCTGTCTTGTCTAAATATATGGTATTTGGGAAAAGCACCCTTATATCACCGTCATCTGAACCGTTTTGCATACTTACGTATACCATAGATGCGGTACTATTATTGTATGCCGGCGCCTTCATTCCATAAGCAGCCGTATTAGTAGGCACGATATCTTCCCCTCCCCTATAAAAATTGGGAACAGTCAAAATACACGCCGTTGCAACCACCGCAACAATCATAACTGACAGCGTAACGATTGTCGCAAGTTTGCGTTTTTTGCTTAAATTCATAATTTTTCCTCCTGCGCTATTCGCGCGCCCTTAATATATAAATGTTAAAAAGATTTTAATATTCCAAAGTTAGTGTATCACTCATATTATATGCTTGTCAATAATTTATTTCATATTATTATGGCAAAATATGCCAATTAGTACAAAAATTCACAAATGTTTGACAAGTTTTTAACAATACTGTTTCTCCATTTCGCTACGCTTCAGTCGAAATGACAGAACACTATGCAAGCATCAATGACAAAAGTCTAATGTCACCTCAAGCGTAGTCGAAAGATTTTCCTTTTTATACAGAATTCTTTATTATTTCCGCTATCTTTTCCGCAAATACCCTGCTTCCCTTTGCGTTGGGATGAACGCCGTCTGCAAAAAGTTCTTTTTTATCTGCAAAGCAACTGCGCAACGTCTCAACACATTCTACCCCAATCGTCGTCGCAACAAATCTAACGCACGGACATACTTCGTCTTCTATAACGTCTTTTCTCAATTTATACAATACCTTCTCTCCTGATTCAAACACCGGAGTGGGAACAACCGCATAAACTTTGGGAGAAGACTTAAGCGATAAATAACTGCGGATAATTTCGCCGTAATCAGCAACAAACGCTGATTTGTCCCAATTATTTTCTTTGGAATCATTGGCGCCAAGTAGCAACACCACGACGTCGGGATCAAAATCAAGACTTTGCTTATATACCTTTTCGTTTACCAGCGGATAATCTGCATTCTTGATAGCCGTCCTGTTGGTGTAACCAAAATTGTTTACGCAATAATTTCCCCCCAGCAAGTTGCCAAGAAGGGTCGGATAATTGTTCTTGCGCCAATTTGCAATCATACAGCCGTACGTAATACTATCTCCTACGCAAGCCACTTTGATTTGATTATCTTTTGCCTTCTTCATTGGGTGATAAAAACTCAAAAGCCCAAAATTGTATAATAACAATACTATTATGCCGGCGCACGCCAAAAGCGCAAAGATTGCAATCGCAATTATTATTCCTACCATAATACTCTCCATATATTTTATTATTTGCCAATTTAGGATAGAGATTTCTCAAATACGCTTCGCTCCAGTAGTGGGAAAGAGGTTTTATATTTTTGTCACCTTGAGCGTAATCGAGAGGTCTCCATCCGTATAAAACACCACGCCGCCTGTGGCTGGGGCTTCCGTCAAGGAGACGCCAAGTAAGCCAAGTAAACGGTTGAGATTTTTCCACTCCACTGCGTCTCGGTCGAAATGACGTCGTGAGGCTTGAGAGTTCTCCGCTCCACTTCGCTATGTCCAAAATGGCAGATTAGTATGTAAGCGTCGATTAAGTATTAGTGTACGAGCGGCAATGACAAATATAGCAAAAAGAAAAATAGCGTGAATTTCTCACGCTATAACACCTTTGACAAAAAGTCCTTGAGTCTTTCATTCTTTGGACTGTTAAAAAGTTCTTCGGGAGTATTTTCTTCTACTATATTACCGCCATCCAAAAAAAGCACCCTATTTGCGACTTCTTTCGCAAAGCCCATTTCGTGAGTAACTATGACCATCGTCATCCCCTCGTCCGCAAGGTCTTTGATAAGTGAAAGTACTTCGCCGACCATCTCCGGGTCAAGCGCAGAAGTCGGCTCGTCAAATAGCATTACTTCGGGATCCATCACCAACGCTCTTGCTATGGCAACTCTTTGCTTTTGTCCGCCGGAAAGTTTGGACGGATACTCGTCCTTCTTGTCAAGCAAACCTATTCTCTCAAGCAACTTCAGCGCCTTGTCAGTCGCATCTTCTTTGCTCTTGAGTTTTAGTTGCACAGGAGAAAGTATCATATTCTGCAATATAGTCAAATTGTTGAAAAGATTGAAATGCTGGAATACCATACCCACGCGCTGTCTTGCCTTATTGATATTGACACCGTATCTGTCTTTGTAAGCTTTGACTGCCTTGACAAATTCTATGCCCTCGCGCTTTTTGAGTCTGTCTCCCGCCTTTATTTGCTTCAAAACTTTGTCGGACAAATTCTCAAGCGTATCACCGTCGACGAGTCGGATTGCGTCGTCATATTTGAGTTTGTCTTTTTCGCCCTTGCCGAGCATAGACTTGATTTCTTCAATCATAAGTCGTTTATAAGTATTAGACTTGACAAGAATACTCTTGTGAAGATATGGATCAACCGGAGTCATTATACTTGCATCAAGCCATACTTCACCGTAAGTCGGTTCTTCAAGCAAGTTCATACATCTGAGCAACGTGCTTTTACCGCTGCCCGACGGACCAATGACGGCTACCTTTTCGCCTTTCTTGATTGCACAGGATATGCCATTGAGGACCTTAAGTTGTCCGAAATACTTGTAGACATTCTGTACGTCAATAACTACGCCAATTCCGGTATTGACTATATCTTCGGAGACGTAAACAAGGTTTTTACAACAATCGTCTCTGAAATCGTTTTTGTTATCTTCTGTCACTTGCTCTCATCCTCCTCTCAATCAATTTTACAATAAGCGTAATGATATACACAATTACCAAATAGCACAACGCAAGCACTATGTACGGTATGAAATAATCATACGTTGCCGATCCGATTTGCTGAAAGGCTTTCGTCAAATCTATCACCGTAATAAACGATGCCACCGAAGTCTCTTTGACAAGAGATATAAATTCGTTGCCGAGCGTAGGCAGGATATTCTTTACGGCTTGCGGTATGATAATTTTGACCATTGTCCTACCGTAGCCCATTCCCAGCGCCCTGCCAGCTTCCATCTGCCCCTTGTCGACAGACAGAATACCGCTTCGCATTATCTCGCAAACATACGCTCCGCTGTTCATACCAAAAGCAATGATTGCCACTACGAGCGCAGGTATTTTTGCTAATCCAATGAGCGGGAATAATACGTAATACATAAGAAGCAATTGAACTACCATAGGCGTACCTCTAAATAGTCCAACGTATATGTCGGTCAACTTGGAAAATATCTTTGCGCCTTTGGTGTTTTGCGGCACTACTTTGGTCACGGCAAGCAAAGTGCCAAGGACTATGCCGATAACAAGTCCCACGACAGCAATAATGAGGGTATGTTCCAAGCCGGTCAATACCCTCGTGTATCCGCGATTGACTACGAATTCATTGCGGAAGATTTCCCACGATGCCTTTAAATCTATTGACATTATTGTCCGCTAACTGCCTCGCCGCTGGCTTCGCTTTTCTTGGTTGCGAGTTCTGCCAAGATCTTTTCAACGTCAGCCTTGTTCTTGCAATCGTTGAAAGTCGTGTCTTTTGACAAGCATATGATTACTTGAGTTGCGTCATAGTAAGAATTGGAGAATTTTACGCTCTTTGCGCGCTCTTCGCTCCAAGTCAAAGCGGCTGCGCCGATATCGGACTGTCCGTTGCCTACGTTGAGGACGATTGAATCAAAGTCCATATTATTGATAACGAGATCGTATCCATTCGCCGCGCAAAACATTGACATTACTTCAAGATCGTATCCCTCATAACCGTCTCCGCTGACATTCTCAAACGGCGGGAAATCCGCGCTGGTAGCAACCGTCAAAGGATTCTTTGGATTGCTTGCGGAATAAATGACTTTCTTCTCATTTGTGCCTTGTATATATTTGTTTTGAAGATCCTTCAATTCAGCGGCATTATCACTCAAAAACTTGTTGAGTTTATCCATAATACCCTTGGTATCTTTGGGATTGACTGCAAAACAATACACCTCTTCAGTCAAATTGATATCAACTACTTTCACTCTCTTGCCAATCTTTGCCGCAATGGATTTTGCAGGAGCAATATCGGTGATGACGTAATCTATTCTGCCGCTGAGCATATCTTGTACTGCAAGCATTGCGTTGGTGTAAGATACCGGCGTGAGATTTTTGTAGTCTTCCGTATAAGATTGTCCGGTTGTGCCGGATTGAAAACCTACTTTGATTTCCGTCTTGTCTAAATTGTTGAACTCATCGCTCGTGGTGTCACAACCGGCGAATGCCATACAAGTTACGCCCACGATTGCAATTACCAAAAGAGTTATCAAAACTTTCTTTTTCATAACGTGTTACCTCTTATAAATTTGTCGTATTATTATTCTAGCACCGTTTTTTATAGTATGCAAGCACTTTTATTCATAAATTTTTAACTATTTTGCATATTTTACGGTTTATATCAATATTTTATGCATAAATTTTCATTTTGGTGCATATTTATACAGATTATACATTTTGAAGCGTAATTTTGAATATTTATTCGTATAAAATGGATAATATGCAAAAACCGATATTAGATTCAATGACATTTAATTTTGTCACATTAACAACATCATTACATAATCGTGAACGCTGAAGCCGTTGCCCACGTCTCTTTGATATTCCTCTACCGCTTCAAAACCAAAGCGCTTATATACCGCCACCGTGTTGAGATTGTCAGCATTGACATTAAGTTTGATTTTGTTTAGTCCGCGCGACTTGGCATAGTCCCTTACAAAAGCCATCATTTCGCTTGCATAGCCTTTTCCTCTGTGCTCAGTATCAAGATAAAACTTGCTCAAATACAAATAATCTTCTTTTGCATCTACTGCTACAAATCCAATGTTCGCCCCATCAAGATTGACAAAATAATAATCTGCGCCCTGAATGATTTCTTGAGTAATTCCGCGTACCGACTGATATTTTTCAAGCATATGATCGTTGGTAGCGCTCCCTACTATAGGGTCGTAATGCTTTTTCATTATTTCAGTTGCAAGCCGAGACATCTTCTCTATATCTTGATTTGTATTTATTTTATTTAATATTATCATTTATATATCTATGCTCCGTCAGCCTTTTATAGACAGTTCCTCGCCATCGACGTCTATATTGTTTGCGAGAAGCGCCAACGCTTCGTCAAATCTTCTGACCATCGCGTCGCCCAACTTGGAAAATCCAAGCAACTTGGCAAGCATACGGTAAAGTCCCATTCTGTCTACGGTGATATTCTTATTTATAACTTTATACATACCCCTTGCGATTTCTTCAGGCGCAATGTACTTTATCTCGCGAGCAACTCCGTCGTTTGGCACGCGAAAACTTATAGGTTTGTTTTTGAGATACATAAATCCGTCTTTGCGTAAGATACCTTCGCTTTGACATCTTGAAGTAAGCCTGTTAAACTTTTCCCATACCGCATCGGTGAGTTTTTCTCGATCAAAGTCTCTTATCGTCCTCTTTAAGAAAAATTCTTCAGACAACGGCGCTTCCTTTTCAAGCACGAGCCTCAAGTATTTGAGATAATCGCCTTTGCCGACCTTCCTGGCGTATTCCAAGTCCGCCGTCTCATATTGATCAAATTTGAAATCCACACTTATGCGCTGCTCCTCAAATTCATCTAAGTTATCACAGTATTGCGGAGCGTCGTTGACAGGCTCCTTTTGAGCCTCTTCGAGCGCTTTGAGAAGTCTGTCCTTTTCATCTTTGGTATTTTGTATCCAATCAATCGCCCATACTCTGTGATAATGCCATCCCATACGCTGCAACACGCTCGAGCGAAGTCTGTCTCTGTCTCTCGTATTTTCTGCCGTCTTATACGATCTGCCGTCGCACTCTACAGCCAATATATAATCCTCGCCGCCGGGCATCTTGACGCCCATATCTACGCTACCCGCCGACGCGCCTATCTTAACGTCGACTTCAAAACCCTTGTTGCGCAAAAATTCCGCAACTTGCATCTCAAAGTCAAAAGCGTCATCAAATTGTTCTTCGATTGTCGTGGAGTTTGCCGATTCCAACATTCCGTTTTGCGCAAAATCAAGATAGTCTCTGAGCATTCTCGCGCCCATTGAACCTGCATTCTTGAGATTGATGTCATAACCGTGAATGGACGCCACAAGTTGGACGTTGAGTTTTGCTCTCGTAAAGGCTACGTTGAGACGGCGCTCTCCGCCGATTTTGTTGATAGGTCCAAAGTTTTGCGATAATTTTCCCTCATTATCTCTTGCATACGCGACGCTAAAGATTATAGTGTCTCTCTCATCGCCCTGCACTGTCTCCAAATTCTTGATAAAGAAAGGCTCGGCTTTGTCTCCCGCAAAATACTCTTCATAAGAAGAATCTTGCAATCGTCTCTTTGCTAAAAGTCTCTCTATCAAATCTTGCTGAGATATGCTGAAAGCAACGACGCCAAGACTTCTTTCGGGATACTTTTTAATATTGTCAAAGATTAGGTCGACTATAAATTCCGCTTCTGCTCTGTTGGTGCGCGTCTTATGGTCGAAGACGCCGCCTTCGACGTACTTGAAGTCTACGCCTATGCCCTCTCTGTCTATCTTTGACGATGGAAAAGTCACCAAATCGCCTTCATAAAAATTCTTGTTGGAAAATTCAATAAGACTCTCATATCTGCTGCGATAATGCCATTTAAGCCTCAACTGCGGCAGCACGGTGGAACATAGATCCAGCACAGATTCAAAGTCCTTAACTTCTTCGTCGTCCTCATAATCCTCCACGTCTACCACAGCGGTGAAGAAATTGCTCGGCGGCATCTGCTTGCTGTCTCCCACGACAATAAGTTGTTTGCCCCTGTATATCGCGCCTATAGCGTCTTGCGGAAATATCTGCGACGCCTCGTCAAATACGACGACGTCAAACTTGACGTCGGGAGTCAAGAAGGTGCTTACGCTGAGCGGCGACATCAAAAAGCAGGGCTTGAGATTTTGCGCAAGTTCTCTTATCTGCGACAGCAAAGTTCTAATTGGCTTTTGTCTACGTTTTTTCCCACCCTCATTTAAGAGATTGGCAACCGCGCTTCCCGGCGCAACCAAACTCAAGTCGGGGCGCAACGCCGACAGCGTCGCCCTTACTTTTGCTTTGCTTATCTCAAATCCGCGCACGTCCTTTTCGCAAAAGATATTGACCGTCTTGTCGTGAGATACTCTCGGCAATGCTTTGAGAAACGCCTCCCTTTGAATAATCAAGTCTATCCATTGACTGTAGAAAATCTTTTTGAATACCACGCTGAAGTCTTGAGGCAATATCTCTTCTTTGACAGCGACGTCTATAAACGCCGTCAAGCCGTTTGTCTCCATAGCCTTGAGTACGCTTATAAATCTCGTCCAACTGTCAAGCATATCGAAGTTGGAAAGACAGCCGTTGAGTTTGTTATTAGCGTCTTCGTACTCGGCGGAATAAATATCAAATACTTGCTTGTCAAAATATGCGATTGCTTCCTCGCTCTCAACGCTTGAAATCAAAGCGTCTATATCTTTTGCAAGTCCGATCAACTCCTCTCTGTCATAGATATATTCGCCGTCGCAAGATTGAGTAAGATTGCCAAAATCGCTTATCCGCGCAAGCAACTCTTTGAGAGTAGCAAGTTCTTTATCAAGCACTTCCCAATCGGTATTTATTCCATCATATTGAGAAGACAGCCTTTGTTTTACTACATCCTCAGCCTTTGCAAAATCGGCAGATTTAGCGTTGTATTCGAGAAGAAGCTGAATCACTGCCAACGCGTCTTTATAACTTGCTTTGCCGCTTTTGTTACATCTTTTGATTTCACCCAAAAGCGCTTTGTAATCTTTTGAAAAAAATCTTGAGAATGCACCGCTATTCTTCTTCAGTACTAAATCTGCCTGCGTAGAGTCAAGTTTGAATATATCTTGATTATAATTTTCTTTTATTGCTTGCCCGACAGCCTTTATATCATTGGCTATAGTACGCAATTTGATTACCCTCTCGGCAATAACTCTAAAGACCTTTTTATCAAGTAAAGCGCCGGATACATATTGCGAACTTCCAAGTAAAGCAAATAACTTTGCATATAATTCAAGTCTATCAATATTCTTGGCGCAGTTTATACCATATTCGTCGCATATTCTATTTGCAAGTATGCCCGCGTTTTTTACCTTTTTTGCAAGACTTTCCAAAGACGATTTCGTCTTGAATTTTTGTTGATAAGACGCGTCCTCGTTGACGTAACCGTACCACGGATTGGTCTTGTAATCATAACCTATAGATTGTGTGTACTCGGCGTAATTTTCTATAAGGTCTACGGCGGTTTTTATGTACTCCTCCCCCTTATTCTCTATGCCGTCGACGAAGAAATTAAGCATTGCAGAACTTTGACAGGCGCAAACTTCTTGGACAAGTCCATACAGCGTCTTGCCGATCACGTCGTTGGGACGGTGCAAAACGTCGACGTAATTGTCAAGAATTATATGCGACTTATTGAGTCTATCTTCCTCTTCTGAAGCCTTTGAAGATACTTCGCTCTTATTTAGACGCATAGTACGGCATAACTCTTGTATAAAGTCCCGCTTGTTTGCCTTGTGAGAATGCAACTGCAAACAAAAATCTTCAAGTCCCGCTTGCTTGAGTTTGTTGTATACTACGTCGAGCGCGGCTAGTTTTTCCGATACAAAAAGCACCTTCTTGCCGTCTCCCATACACTCGGCAATAATATTGGTGATAGTCTGGCTCTTACCTGTGCCGGGCGGTCCTTGCAGAACAAAACTCTCGCCGGCTTTAGCCATCTCTATTGCCTTGATTTGCGACGAATCGGCGTCGACGACGTTGAACTGCGCCTCTTGAAGTTTTTGTTTAAAAGCAACTGTATGCCCGCCGCCTAAAAGAGATTGTACGTTTGGATTTTGCAATACCGTGTCCGCATTGTCTTTGAGATCCATATACATATTGATTTTAAGGAAAGAAAATAGACCTATCTTGCATACCTTTGACACTTGCCAGTTGAGTTTGACAACAAGTTCCTCGATTCTTTGAAGATATTCGTCAATCCCTTCGTCGTCATACTCGGGCAAATCTAATTTATAATCGCTTTGCAATTTATAAGCAAACGTAGGATTGAGAATAATATCGTCACCTATCACTTTGATACGGTAAGGGTCTACGCTCGAAGACTTGGAAAGACTTATTGGCGCAAGCAATATGGGCGCGTCGTATAGCGTGTCGGGATCGACGTCCTCGTGCCAAGTGATGAAGCCAAACGCCATATACGCTATATTGACGCCGGTTTCTTCAATAGCAACCTTAGCCCTCTTCTCAACTCCGCGCAAAGCCTTGATAGGCGTAATATCTTTGTTGTAAACGAGTATTTGATTTGCCTTCTTTATCTTCTTGGTATAATTGTCTATATACTTCGACTTGTCTTTTAATTTTTCTTTGAGTTTTGCCTCGCTTATTCTGTCCTCAAACTCGTCGACGTCTATCTGCGGATCATAAACTTCAAATACGACATTGCCGTCTGCTTTGTGAAAAAGCGTATCAAAATCAGGATAAACGACTTCAAGAGTATTGCTCTTATTGTCCCTAAAATTTATAAGGTTGTTTCGCTTGCCGGTGTCAAGCAACAATTCGTTTAGTTTTGCTAATTTTTCCTTCATAATTCATCCTTGATATATCTTAAAACTGTTATATATAATTTTATCACCCTCATAAAATGTTGTCAAGTTTCTAATTTTAGTTGTCACAACTAAACGAGCGTACCTTAACTTAAGATACGCTCGTTTGTATTATCGATTTAAATTTCTCGACTACGCTGAAAATGACATTGTCGACTTACTCTTGAGAAAAATCGTCTTTTCCCACTCCGCAAAGCGGACAAGAAAAATCGTCTTCAATGTCTTCCCACTTGGTGCCGGGAGCAATGCCAAGTTCTTCGCTGCCTAATTCCTCGTCATATTCCCATCCGCAAACGCTGCAAACGTATTTCATATCGCTACCTCCTGTTGGTTTATAATATAATTCTATCCAAATTTTTATAATTTGTAAATACAATTTTCAATTTTATTTTGACTAATCTTATATTCGTATTGTAAAATTGTTATATGGACACCTTGAGACTTGACGATTTGCAATGCAATGGACTGAAAATCTTGCAATATACCGACGGATACTGTTTTACTTCCGACGCCGTGCTTCTTGCAAATACTGTGAGATGTAACCGAGGTGATACTATCGTGGACTTAGGCTGCGGCAACGGAGTTATATCTCTGCTGCTTACCGCAAAAACTCCTTGCGCAAAAGTGATAGGCATAGAATTGCAGCAAGAAGTGGCAAGCCTTGCCGTCAAAAACGTAGAACTCAACAACTTACAAGACAAAATAACCGTACTCAACGACGATATTGCAAACGCTCCCGACGCGCTCGGCAAAGAGAGCGCGCAAGTTGTCGTCTGCAATCCCCCCTACTTTTCCGCCGATAGCGGAGATAAGCGAGAATGCCAGCAGATAGCGCTTTCAAGACACGAAAGCGTATGCAACCTTGAAGGCATAATACAAAGCGCTTCAAAAATACTTAAATTCGGCGGAGCATTTTATATTATTCATAAGACCAGCCGTATGGCAGAGGTCATAACGTATTGCTCGCAAAACAAACTCATACCCAAGACTTTAACTTTGATTTATCCCAAAATATCCAAAAAAGCCGATACTTTTGTGCTTACTTGCAAAAAACAAGGCAAACACTCACTAAACGTGGAAAAACTCGTCGTATATGATGAAGACGGCAATATGACGCAAGAAGCCAAAGCGATGTATAATAAGTTGTATGAAAATTCCTAAATATTATTTTACTATTTTGAAATAATCCATACCTAAGAGTCCTCTTGACTTTGTTCAATGCGAAAAAAAGCCGCTCCCTTTTTGCGAGTCGGAAGCGCCATAAAATGTTCTTTATTCAATAAAAAATTTCACATCTATAATCTTGTTGCAAAATATAAGAGATATGTAAAAAAATAAATAACGGATTTTTGTCAAGATAGCAATCGGCTCGCGCCGTCGTACTTGCCGTCAATGCGAGCCGATTGCCGTATTGGCGGAAAAGATGCATTTTTGATTAACCTAGCATCTTTTCTTGCGCAACACTACTTACATATTGCTACTGTCGTCGTCTTTGAGACCCAACATATAATCAGTTGTCTTACCAAACAAGTTGCTTAGATCTATCAATGCTTGATAACTTGGTTCCTTTACGCCTCTTTCCCAATTGCTGATAGAAACTTGAGATACCTGCATATACTTAGCCAAGTATTCTTGGTTGTAACCGTTGATAAGTCTTTGCTCCTTTAATCTCTCTGCGAATTTCATTATACATACCTCCTAAAATTTAAATATTAGATCAACTTTCGCCAATCTACACCTTTCCTGTCAAAATTGACAAGTCCGTCGACAAGCATATCAATGTCGCTATCATTCCACGCTCCTACCTGACTTGCCCGCTGCTTTAATCTCGCTTTAACTTCGTTGATGACGTCCATCATTTCGAGTTTGAAACAAGAGAGCAACTTATATATAAATGGATAACTATCATAATACTGTCCGGCGCTGTTCATCAACGCAAAGGCTATTGCGCTTGCAACATCCTCGTACGGCATACCTTCATCCACTTTTGAGAAATCGACCCCAACGACTCTTCCGTCCTTGACAACGTAATTGCTAAAGTCGATATCTGTCATAACTTTTTCTGTAAACGAATATATGATTTGCAAAAAAATCGATAATCTGGTCGCCAAAAGTTCCATTGATTCAACGTCGTCAGTCATTGTTGACCGTCTGAATATGTCAAAAAAGTTTTCGCCCTCAATATATTCATATAACACCAAATTTTCTTGATGATCTATTACCTTGGGCGCATAACCGGTCAAGGCTACTCGTTTGGCAATTTGCATTTCTTTCTCTGCGTCCTCGGCGCTTGCGTATTCTTTGAGTATATATACGAAATTTTCGCTTTCAACATTGTATACTTTTTTAAGTTTTGAGGACAACTCGGAAATTATTCTATAACTTCTCATATATTCGAGTATATTATACCCTATACAATTACTCATAGTCAACACATATTCAATAATTTTCGCAACGAGCGCATTTTTTTCATAATCTTTACTCACTTTTGACACATTTATTTAGGTTTATTCCAATCATCACCGTTTGATTTTGAAAATTATTCCACACAGAATGAGGTATTCTACCGTCTACCAAAAAACTTTCTCCCTTTTTGATGACAATAACTTCTTTATCAAGCAATATCTTTGCCTCGCCCTCTATCACAGCGAATAGATGGTCGTGAGCGTGCGTATGTAATTCTATCGGTCCGCCCCCACCCGGCTGAATATAGGCAAGAGAACCGTCGATAATGTTTCCGTTTTTTCCAAACAACTTCAGCGCTTCAAATCCAATATGGTTTGGCGGCGCAAACATCTTCATATAATTCACCTCTATTAAAAACGGCGGTTGTTTCCAACCGCCGTTATAATGATCATTTATTGATATTAGGCAACGTATCAAAGCCCTTTTGCAAGTCTGCGTCAGTGGGAATGTAATCCGTCATATTGCCTGCAAGATACTCCGAATATGCTTTCATATCGAAGTAACCCGTACCGGTCAAGCCAAAGAGTATCGTCTTTGACTCTCCGCTTTCTTTGCACTTCATAGCCTCGTCGATTGCGCCTTTGATTGCGTGCGCGGATTCGGGAGCCGGCAAAATGGTCTCGCATTTTGCAAATTGTATTGCCGCTTCAAATACTTTGGTCTGCTCGTAAGATACCGCTTCCATATATCCGTCGTGATAGAGTTTTGACAGAATTGGAGACATTCCGTGATATCTCAATCCGCCTGCGTGATTTGCCGAAGGAATAAATCCGCTGCCAAGAGTATACATCTTTGCAAGAGGCGTAATCTTGCCCGTATCGCAGAAGTCGTAAGCATACTTGCCTCTCGTTAACGACGGACAGGAAGCCGGCTCTACTGCAACAAATCTCGTATCTTTCTTGCCGAGAAGTTTGTCTTGCATAAATGCCGCAATAAGTCCGCCGAGGTTTGATCCTCCGCCTGCGCAACCTACTACTACGTCGGGATATTCGCCGAGTATTTCCATTGCTTTCTTACTCTCAAGTCCTATGATAGATTGGTGAAGCAATACTTGATTAAGTACGCTACCCAGCACGTATCTGCAACCCGGCGTGCTTACTGCCTTTTCAACAGCCTCGGATATTGCGCAACCAAGTGATCCGGTGGTATTGGGATTGTCAGCCAAAATCTTCTTTCCTACTTGCGTAGTCGTCGACGGAGAAGGAATTACGTTGCCGTCAAACACCTGCATAACAGCCTTACGGAAGGGCTTTTGCTCATAGGATACTTTTACCATAAATATATCGAGCGGAAGTCCAAAGTATGAGCACGCTTCCGACAAAGCAGTACCCCATTGCCCCGCTCCCGTCTCCGTGGTGAGCGAAGTCAAACCTTGCTCTTTTGCATAATATGCCTGAGCGATGGCAGAGTTGAGTTTGTGACTTCCCGACGTATTGTTGCCTTCAAATTTGTAATATATCTTCGCAGGAGTGCCAAGAGCCTTTTCAAGATTGTACGCTCTGCAAAGAGGCGACGGTCTGTATATCTTATACATATCCAATATCTCGTCAGGTATATCTATATATCTCGTCTCTCCGTCCATCTCTTGATGTGCAAGTTTTTCGCAGAATATTGGATACAGATCCTTTTCTTCGACAGGCTCTCCTGTAGCGGGATTGAGCAACGGATCGGGCTGTTCTTTCATATCAGCTCTGAGATTATACCATTGCGTAGGCATCTGATCCTCTGTCAAATAAAATCTGTGCGGTATTTTTGTCATTTTTGTGTCCTCCTATATACTTTATACAAAAATAAAAGTCCTGTCCCTAATAATTGGGACAAGACTGTCGTGTCTTGTTTTTATGCCACCCTAATGCGCCATCACGCATCTTCCCACTAACGAGGGGATTCCGTCAGACATTACTCTGCCCTCAAAAGTCCATTCGCTATCCGACAACTCATTGCATCTCACCGCCTGCAACTCTCTGTAAAGTTCTCTTTGATAGGTACTCTTCTTTCTCAACGGTTTGTGTAAACACTATTAAGTTATTTACATATTACGCCAATATAAATTGTTTGTCAACGGTTTTTTAAAAATTTTTTTTGATATTTTTTAGTACTGAGTAAATAGCAATGCTTTGTTTACCTACTCTTCGGCGGTTTGAGCGAGCAAGACGAGAAAAACGAGCATTTGACGACGGGAGCATACTTGCTGTACTGACGACTTAAACTAAGCGGAGTTTGACAAAGTATTACGACGCTTATAATCGCCGAGCCTGTCACTATACAACTAAATCCGACATATAGTGTAGTGTCAATCTTTAGGAGGTAAAAATGAAAAAAACTATATGCATTATACTTACCTTGGCGCTCATAGTTGTGATGTGCCTCGGATGTATGGCAGGTTGCAATCAAGACGATGGCAACACTATCAAACTTATTGAAGTAACTCATTCCGTATTCTACGCTCCGCTTTACGTAGCAATAGACGGCGGATATTTCAAAGAGGAAGGAATTGAAATAAAACTTTCCAACGGCGGCGGCGCAGACAAATGTATGACTTCTATTATTGCAGGACAGTCGGACATTGGTCTTATGGGACCCGAGGCTGCAATATATATTGCCAATGAAGGCAGAGCCGACTACCCCGTTATATTCGCCCAACTCACCAAAAAGGACGGATCTTTCCTTATGGCAAGACAACCCAACGAGAATTTTTCTTGGGCTGATATTGCCGGCAAAAATGTCATAGGCGGTAGAAAAGGCGGCGTGCCGGCTATGGCGCTTGAATACGCAATCAAGAAGGCCGGTCTTGTAGACGGCAAGGACTATACTCTCAATTTTGACGTGCAGTTCGACTTGATAGGACCGGCTTTTGAAGGCGGCACGGGCGATTACTGCACTATGTTTGAGCCGTCGGCATCCGCTATGCAAGACGCCGGCAAAGGATATATCGTGGCTTCAGTAGGAGAACAAGCGGGCGATATGCCGTTTACGGCATTTATGGCGACAAAGAGTTATATGCAAAAAAACTCTGACAAAGTCGAAAAGTTCACGAAAGCAATAATAAAAGCAATGGATTTTGTCAATACGCACTCCGCAGAAGAAGTTGCAAAAGTACTTGCGCCGTCATTTGTAGGCACGAGTCAAGAATCACTTGCTACGGCGATACAGGCATATAAAGATATCGACGCGTATTCGACTACGCCGATAATGAAGGAAGAAGATTTTAATTTGTTGCAAGACGTAATAATCGAAGCGGGAGTAATGACCAAAAAGGCAGACTTTGCAAAACTCTTCGACGGTAGCGTTGCGCAAAAAATACTCAACAAATAGAGGTAAAAATGAACGCGATCTTACAAATGCAAAACGTCTGCTTGACGTACCATACCCCCAAAAACGAAACGCTGGCTGTCAAAGACCTGTCTTTCGAGTGCTATGACGGCGAACTGCTGGGTATCGTAGGTCCGAGCGGATGCGGAAAAACCACTATCCTGTCGCTTATGTCCGGCATACTCACTCCTACTCGGGGTGAGGTGCTTATAGGCGGGCAAAAAGCCAATTCCCGCTCAGGGATGACGGGATATATGTTGCAAAAAGACGAACTTATGCCCTGGAGAACTATTTTGAGCAACGTCACTCTGGGGCTGGAAATCAAAAAGCAGAAGACTCCTGAAAAGGTGGAATATGCAAAAAAGTTGCTACAAAAATATAATCTATACGATTTCAAAGACTTCTACCCAAACCAACTGTCGGGAGGTATGAAGCAAAGAGTTGCTTTAATACGCACACTGGTACTCGAGCCAAAGTTAATGCTGTTAGACGAGCCTTTTTCGGCGCTTGACTTTCAGACAAGACTCAATGTCGTAGAAGACGTATACTCAATACTTAAAAGCGAAAACAAGAGCGCCGTCTTCGTTACTCACGACATCAACGAAGCAATATCGCTGTGCGATCGGGTGATTGTACTCACCCAAAGACCAAGTCGAATAAAAGAGATAATAGACATCTCGCCGCTCAACGAACTCTCGCCGCTAAAGCGGCGTGAGAGCGCAAGTTTCAGCAGTTATTTCGACAAGATATGGAGCAACTTGCAAATTACAACGGAGAAAAGTAATGAAACACATATCACGCAAAAATAGTCCGCCCATTGAATATACGCCGGAGCATATCTCGTACGTAAGAAACCTGCGTAAAAAAAATGCGGTAATTACGCTGTCAAGGGTGGGGCTTCTCTTGATTTTTCTATTGCTGTGGGAACTGCTTGCAAAGTTCAACTTAATAGATAGTTTTATTTCGTCAAGTCCGTCGAGAATGTGGGACTGCTTTGTAGAACTCGTCAGAAACGGCGAACTTGGCGAACACGTTGGGATAACGCTACTCGAAACCGTCATAAGTTTTTTCCTTGCGACGACTTTGGGTACGCTAATTGCAATCGTTCTTTGGTGGTTTGAGGGAGTGAGAAGAGTCTTAGAGCCTTACGTCGTCGTCCTCAACGCATTGCCTAAAATCGCGCTTGGACCTATCATAATCATTTGGATGGGCACAGATATGTCGTCGATAATCACGATGGCTTTGGCAATATCTCTATTCGTTACGATACTCAACACCTTGAGCGGTTTCCTAAGCGTGGAAAAAAGCAAACTTATGCTTATGCAGACACTTGGAGCAAACAAGTGGCAGACTTTGACCAAATTGGTACTTCCGTCAAATATACCCAACATAATCGACGCCCTCAAAATCAACGTGGGTATGTGCTGGGTAGGCACGATTATGGGAGAATACCTCGTCTCGCACGCGGGACTTGGATATCTCATCATTTACGGCGGACAGATATTCAAACTCGACTTAGTTATGACGAGTACGGTAATTCTCTGCTTTCTCGCAGGCGGTATGTATTATATCGTGGCTCTGCTTCAAAAAATCGTCAGCAAAAAACTCAATATCGAAAAATAATATACCATATATAAATATATCAAGTCCCGAGCAATCGGGACTTTTGGCATATACGCTCAAACTCTCAAATTCTGTCAAATATTCTTGAATTTTGCTTTATCCCGCTTGCTAACAGTTTTTGAATGCTTGAATTGCTCTATAAACGAGGCGTTTTGAGCGCAATCGCAACGACTTCTTAACTTATACAAAACTATTCTTGTCGCAATAGGCAAAACAAGCATAAAACAAGTATAGATAATACCCACGTATCCTATAATCGGATAACAATATCCCACTATCGTCGAAAAGTCAAATCTGAGAGATATCAGCGCAAAGATTATCAAAAAGGCTACGCTGAAAATTCGGGGGATTTTTATTGAAGAGTTTTCTTGACAAATAAGTTTTGAGCAACCTATGAGCGTGGAAAAAATTGCAAGATAGATTATCAATCCGCTCAAATAAGACATACCGCGCGCCTTAGCAAATTCCCATATTGGCATTGACGCGTCTGCGTATCTAATAGAAACCGTATATACCATTGCAATACAGACGGCAAATATTATACCGCTGACTGCGCTTATAAATATCGTTTGTTTGGCCGAAAAACTCTCCTCTTGTTCGGCTATAATATATCCGCCCATCATTATGTTCATCCCGCAATAGCCAAGCACACTCTTGGCGTCAAATTGCATATCAACAACTCTTTCTTCTTGACAAAACAAGACTATCAAAAGCACGACTATCATAGGCACAATTACGCTATTGAGTTTTCGCGTCACACTCATTTCACAAATACCCAGAAACGCGACCAATATCCCAGTCCACAAGCCCACGTTGGCAATGCCGTAAGTCTTGGCAATTATCTCCTCGCAACCACTGACCATACACACAAAACTTGCCAAAGTGCATACCCAAAGCGCAACTTTTACGACGATGCATAAAACTCTCAAAAAACCGTTGCGACTTATCTTAAGTCTTGCAAAACTCTTTGCCGAAAATAAAAACAGTCCGCATAATATCCCCATTGCAACGCCTGCTGCGATGCCGCTCAAAATTCCGTTGTCCCCAAAGTACAACATAATTTCCCGCCCCGTAGCAAAGCCCGCTCCAATTATTGATCCTATATAGATAAAGCATATCTGAAGACACTTGAACACTTTCATACTATATGAGTATTTATTCATCGGCATACTTATGCCGTTGAAGTTGCTATTTGATTCTTCGACTTTGCTCAGAATGACGAAAGAAGGATTTGAATATTTTAATTTCACTTTAAACGTATCCCTCTGAGTGCAACTCAATATATCTCTAATAGATAAAACGGAACGCTTTGACGTTCCGTTTTATCTTTACTTTTTGCTTCTCATTGCGCGTTGCTCTTTGAGAAGGTCTTGATATCTCTCTATCTGGTCGTCTCTCAAGTCCACCATCTTCTTCGCCGTCTCAAAGGCTTGCTTGTCGCTTACTATTACTTCCGTCTCCTTCACTTTCACCTTCGTGCCGTCTCCAGTTGCGTCTCGCCTGATGTCTTTCATATACTCGTCTTCCATCTTCAACAGCGCTACAGTCGTGTCTTTCTTTATTGTAAGTTTGATCAACGGATTTGTAGCAGTATGTCCGTATACTACGAAGTACGTCGACTTCTTCTCTTTGCACTTATACTTCGTCAGAGCGTAGTCTCTCAATCCGTCGAAGTATTTCTTTTGCTCTTTGCTTAGCAATGCGTACGCTTCGTCTAATGTAAGTCTAGGAGCCTTCTCTGCTTTCGGCTTTGCAGGAGCGGTTACTTTGGCTTGTTTCTCCACTACTTTCTCTACGACCTTTTCTACAGGTACTTCTACTATCTTCTCTACCGGTACTTCCTTGACAACTTCCTTTTCGACGATTTTCTCAACCTCGACCGGAACTTCTACCTTGACTTCTTTCTCAACAATCTTTTCGACTTCGACGGGCACCTCGACTATTTTCTCTACAGGCACTTCAACGACTTTTTCCACTATCTTTTCGACAGGGACTTCAACTATCTTCTCGACAGGTTTTTCCACAACCTGCGTTGCCGCGACTTGTTGCATTACGTCTCGCTCTAACAACTTGGCAATAAGCGCCTCTTGATTTTTCATCATCTGCTCAAAACGCTCGTCGTTCTTTTGGATAATCTTCTGCATCTTTTCGTCGTTTTTGCGCATTTCTTCTTTATTATCTTTAACTACTTCTGTAAGGCTCTTTATCACTTCATCACTGACAGAAGCCTGTTGTGGCAAAAGTTGTTGCATACCAGGCAGCAACGCCGTCACTGTATCTGATATAATGCCTCTTATATCTTCTGCCGGTATACCGCGTTGCATTCCCACGTATCCGCCCTGTGGCATTCCGTCCATATTCCCGCCTTGCGCGCCGCCAAACATACGCATAAACATCATTTGCATATCTTCGTCGCGACGGCGATACTCTTCTTCTCGACGCATATTATCTTCTTGACGTCTTCTATCTTCAAGGTCGTATCTATTGCGTTCAAACTCTTCTTTTGCGTATTCCAAGTCGTCTTCGGCTTTTCTGCATCTGCTCTTGGCTATTATCATTATCACCAGACTTGCTCCTGCCAATCCTATGAATACGCACGCTATCACAGTCCAACTAGTTGACGCCCAGCCGAACAACCCTATCGCTCCCGCGTAATAACTCTTGTATCTCTCATTCGCAGTTTTGTTGGCTCTCTTACGTCTGCTCTCGTAACTTGCCGTCTTTGCCAAGAACGCTATTATCAGTATTATACACACTCCGCTGACTATCGCCTGCCAATACTCCTTAAGCGCTTGCAATATGCTCTCAAAGTCAAATCCGCTTCCGCCTTTGTTACCGTCTTCGTTCCCGCTTCCGGGCGCATTGGGGTCTAATCCCTCTCCTTCTTCATTTAGCGTAATCTTATACTTAAACTTCGCTCCTTGTCTTATGAAATAATTCCCCTCTACTTCTGCCGTAATAGTATACTCGCCCGCATATATTGACGTCGTGTAATCCCCTCCATACGTCAGACTTATTCCCTCTATTGGATTGCCTTCGCTATCCATTACCGTCGCGCTCGGTCTTTGCAATTTGCCGTTGAACTCAAACGTATTCTCATCCCACTCTATCGTGATGACTTGCATTCCTCCTCTCGGCATTATTACCCAATACCACTCCGTATTGCCGTCTAATTCGTAGTTGTCGTACCAACTTGCGCTTGGATTTGCCGACACCGTAACCACGTAAGAACCTACCTCGCTTGCCTCTATATCTCCGCTCATTATGAAATCTGCTAAATAATCAAACTTGCTCTCATCACCGGCTACTATGCCTATTACGCCGCTGAGTTTCGGCGATTGCATCTGTCCTTCAACGTATACAAAGTCAAACTTATCCCAATCGGCTATCAAATGCGCTTTCTCTATCTTCCAAGTGATTGTTACTGATGCGCCATACTGCGTATCCGGCGTCTCCCAGGAACAGTTCGTCGTGTCGCTCAACGTGATCACCGACCTATACGTCTTTGCGTCTTTCCCCTCCGGCGACGTGCTTATACTCATTACGCTCGGATGATAACCTGTCAATAGGTCGGCTAATTTTTTCGTCGTTCCGTCATATACCAACGTATTATCTAGATATGGCGTTGCAAACACCGCTTTGACTATCTGAAACGTCAAAGTCTCGCCTTCTGCGATTGCGTATGCGTCGTTGTTAAGTACTACTTTGATTTGGTAAAATCCTCGTTCTACCATTTCTTCCAAAGTCTTATTTCCCACTGCTTCGTATTCAAACTCTATGTCTTCTACCGGCATTCCGTCTATCATTATCGTTGCCGTCGGGTGTTGCGCTTCGCCTGTATACATCAACTCTTCTGCGCTCCATACCACACTCACCGCCGTGCTCTCCACTATCTTCAACGTGATCTGGATATCTTCAGAAAGTTTGAAGTCGTCTCCAAGGTCAGGGAACGTGATATTTACGTAATACGTTCCTGGCCCTGTCAGACTATCTGCATCAACTTCCTGTCCTCTGCTGTTAACGTACGTATACTTGACCTTAGTCGCCACCTTATCTCCGTCAAACGTAGGATATCTGTCTGCTCGCAATGCGTCTATTCCCACTACTTCGCCTGTATACGGCTTGGTTATGCTTCCGCCATTGTATTGCGCCAAGATCCCGCTTATATCTATAATCTGTTGCTTTAACGGTATCTCTACGTCTTTATCCAACGCATATCCGCTGAACGTATACGCTATCTTTACCGTATCGCTAATATTGTCCGTATTGGATACTTGCAACTTCTTGAGCAAATTATTATATGTAATTGTGTAATCGCCCCAAGGCACTTCCGCCCACTCTTCAAGATAGTCCGAAGTCCCCTTAGTTCCGCCTGTATAGAATGCCTCGACTTTGAGATCTCCCGCTTTCAACGTGTCCAACGCCATTATATTTCTGTTGAGTACCGTCACTCTCAAGTCCTCGATTTTGTCCGCCCTCAAAAACTTGGCTGTCAAATGCAAATCGCTGGTAATCAGATTACTTGCAAAGTCCCACTTCGTGTCTAGCGTCGCAGTCGCGCTGTCCGGCTCTGCCGCATTGTAATACCATCCCACAAACAACTCTCCGTCCTTCGTCGGCGGAGTCGGCTCTACCACGTGCATACCGTATCTATATTCATTACTATCGTCTACCGTACCGGTCTCCGTCTTGAACTTCACACTATATGTCGCAGTCATTGTGGTCACCTTGATTACTATTGGCGCTTTGACGCTTGGAAACGCTGTAGTCGGCGAACCCGTAGAATTCGTCTTCTTTCTATACTTGCTTACTAATATCGTCTCGCCGTCTATAACAAATGCCGGACTTTCTCCTGCAAGCGCGCCAGCCAAAGACGAGTCTTTTTCAAGTTCTTCTGCAAACGCAGCGTCAAATAGGTCTGCTATATGCGCATACGGCAAATTGTCGTTATACTTGACAACATTGAGAATCATCGTCACGCCTATTGCGTCAAACATATCAAAAGTGATCGATAAGTATTTCACTGCAAAAGCCCCGCTATAGAAAATGGCTTGACCTGCTGCATCTCTTATCCCTTGATAATTGCCAAGATAACTCTCGTCCGGTTGGAATGTCACTTCTCTAGTAACCTTTCCGTCCGTCACGTCTGCTTCCGCTATGCTTCCCAAGTTTAATCTCCACGCTGTAGTTCCGGTAATATATTCTTTTTCACCGTCCGCTAAAGCGTACATCTTTGCTATAGGCTTGATATCTCTATAATCCATTCCTACGTACACAGTTTCTTCTGTTGACAAACTCTCAATATACAATGGAGCGGGCGTTATCTGTACTTCAGGCGCATCAATTGCGCCCTTGCCGTGCCACAATGGTTCTGCTGTCGAATGATACGTAAATTCAAGCGAATAAACTCCGCTATCGTTGACATTGGTGATTTTATTATATGTTGATTGAGTACCGTTGGGGGCTTTTACCTTACCGGAAGTCTCAACTTTATACCACTGATAATCAATTACGGCATCCGACATATTGTCGACAGAAATGCTGCTTGCAATGGATACGTTCTGACCTTTTTCATATACTCTGGTATACTTAGAGCCATCCAAAGTCGCATTGCTTACGCTAAGAGAATCTGTTACTCCACCAGTGTATTCCCACACAGCATAAAGATTTACTTCTCCGCGAAGTCCTGCCTTCATTTCCTTAAAAGGCTCACTCGTATTATTTATGTCTTCTGTCCAACCGAGAAATTTGTGGTTTGTCTCTTCTGTAGGAACGTATAACGTATCTCCCTTACGCACAACCGTTAAGTTTTCGTCATTAACTTCGTACTGCGTCGAAACGTCATCTCCTGAATTTGAGAGCAAATAATTTTTGTAAGTTACCATCACTTGCATATCGTTGCGGACAGGAGAATTTAAGTAAGTGTACTTAGTGCCTATCAAAGTTTTATCAAGCCATATATCGTCGGGTATAGACGAATCAGTCTTTGCAGCAGAAATCAAATCTGCCTCCGCTTTTGCCTGTCCTGTTGCAGTATTAGATGGAGTCGAAGTGCCGGAACTTGTGATAAGATGACTGTAATAATTACTGGAAGTCGCAACGGTATTGTCAAGCACGGTCGTAAAAGATCCGACCATATTAAGATCGACCTTGCGAGTATAATCAGCGGCGTTATGCACGTTCACCGCCGTAGTTGCGTTTCTCGCTCTTGTATAGTGCGTATTGGCAGTACCTGCCGTAATTTCATATAGCGAATAAGTTTCAGGAGTAGCAGTAGAAGCAGTCTGCTTAACAAAGACACCGCTCGTATAAATATTGATAAGTTTTATGCTAGTAGGCACATAAGAACTTGCTTCAATATGGAAAAGCGTCGCATCCCAAATCAAGTTTCCGGCTTTGGCAGTACGCATTGATACAACGTTTGCTAATTCTATATTAACGCCTGACGACGCTCTCAAGCAGCCTATCACGCCGCCGGAAAATCGCTGAACGCTGGCTTGATAATCCTGTTGCATATCAGAAACAGCAACGCAGTCATATATTTTAATTTTAGCATTTGATGGAGTCGAGCCTATAATACCTCCTTGAAAACTTGTACCGCCAAGACCCGACGTCTTTAAAACCGTATTGATGGTGCAACGATAAAGGTTAATCGTGCCGCCTGCCCATCCAATCATTCCGCCTACGCTCGTACCCGATGAAGAAAATGAATTTGTCATTTCAATTTCTGTCTCAAAATGACAGTTTAAAACAGAGTTATTGGTATTTGCATTACCGACTAGACCGCCATTTTGGTATCCATTTGAAAAATTACCCTTCAATTTTATAGTTCCGCTAAAGTCACTTATTACAGAATTTTGAATAGCTCTAAACAATCCGGTACCGCCGCTTGAATATGATGTTGCGGTTTCGATATTAGTAATTGAATAACCGTTTCCGCAGAATACGCCTGCAAAATACGCTACTTGTTCAATCTGCGCTCCTGCCACAGTGGGATCAGCGTTTATATCATTGCCAAGAGCGTAATATTTGTTTTGCGTAGCGGTATACGCAGTTGCGCTTGCCGCAAAAGCGTTCCACTCACCTATCGTAGAAATTACAAAAGGATTTTCCTTAGAGCCGCGCGTTGCTCCCGTGTTTACAGTGACGTCCACAAAGTCTTCTTCAGCAGGCTTAGACCCGCTTGTGTAAGCGTTGTGATAAGCAAGCGCTTTAGCGAGGTCGGTATAACTATATTTTGAGCCGTCTTTGAACTGAGAAAAACTATCGGATGAACAGTCTTCTACGTTGCTTGCAAGATTTTGCTTATTGTCTACGTCTTTAAAATCATATATATTATTGATTTGCGACGACGAAATATAAGTCAATAAAATCATTCCTAAGATCAAGCATAAAATCAAAGATATAAATATTAGACCTCTCCCATATTTCTTTATCGTTTTCTTCATACTGTTTTCCACTCCTATTCTTGCGTATTGTTTACGCTATTAAATCAAGCGCGCCAGAAAATATAAATGACATATGTCAATTTTCCAAAAAAAGTATACTTTTCCTGACTCAAAAATATTGCAAAATCATTATGTACGAAGTATAATGTAATCGAGAAAGTATGCCTTTTCACAAAAAATAAAAGGCAGTCAGGAAAAGTATACTTTTTTTGGAAAATTTAAAAATTTATATTAAATTACCAGTTTATTAAAATTAAAAAATTGCAATGCCTGGAATCTTTACATTGCAATTTTGTGATTTGATAATACTATTTTAATTTATTAAATCTGTTATGCTTCGTCGAAAATAAGACGTTTACTCCCACACTTTTAAATTCGCATTGGCATCAATATCTATATCGCTTGCCTTTGCGCCCGTCTTAATCATATTATACGCTTGAGCGGCTATCATTGCCCCATTGTCAGTGCAAAGCACCAAAGGGGGATAAAAGACTTGGATATTATGCGATTGCGCTCTTTGCTGCATTTTTGCTCTCAACACACTGTTGGCGCCAACTCCGCCTGCTATCACGACAGTGTTGACTCCCATATCTACGGCACAACGAATCGTGTTGTTTACCATAATATCAGTGACTTTTTCTTGAAATGAACACGCAAGATCGGCTCTGTTGAGTTGCTCTCCTTTTTGCTGGCATTTGTGAGCGTAGTTGATGACTGCCGTCTTGATACCGCTATAAGAAAAGTCATAGGTATCTTTGTCCTTGTACGGCGTTGGCAAATCTATGGTAGGCTTGCCCTCTTTTGCAAGTCTTTCTATCTGCGGGCCGCCGGGATAAGGCAAGTCCAATACCCTTGCAACTTTGTCAAATGCCTCGCCGCACGCGTCGTCTTGCGTTGCGCCCTTGATCTCTATCTCTGTGAGTGACTTGACATATGCAATCGTCGTATGTCCGCCGCTTGCTATCAAACATAGATAAGGCGGCTCAAGGTCAGGTTTGGCAATATAATTCGCGGCTATATGCCCCTTGATATGATTTACGCCGATAAGAGGTTTGCCAGTCGCATAAGCCAACGCCTTGGCGTAAGATACCCCAACTATCAACGCGCCCAAGAGCCCTGCGCCATAGGTCACGGCAATACAATCCACGTCGTCCAAATTCATACCTGCTTTGTCCAAAGCCTCTTTGACAGTGTTGTTAATTGCCAAAGTGTGATTTCTTGACGCTATCTCTGGGACTACTCCGCCATAACGCTTGTGTATATCTATCTGCGACGCAATTATGTTGGACAACAACAGGCGTCCCTTTGTGATTGCGACTGCAGTCTCGTCGCAAGAACTCTCTATTGCCAAGACGACGATATCGTCGCGATCGCGCATAGCGTCCAATTTTTGGTTTGCTATTTGTATATAACCCATATTCTTTTTCCGCTGTTTTCGATTTAACGTCATATTGGCATTTAGATTATTTGTCGGCTCTGATGACGTCGTAATAGATTTTAGTTTGCCTTCTTCAGATAGTCGAAAATAAATTGTTCTATATCTCCGTCCATAACTGCCGATATATTGCCTGTTTCGCAACCTGTGCGATAATCTTTTACCATTGTATACGGACAGAATACATAACTTCGTATTTGACTACCCCATTCGATTTTCTTTATTTCTCCCTTAAGTTCGAGTTCTTTTTCCTGCATTTCTCGCTCTTGTCTCTCAATAAGTTTTGAGATAAGCATACCCATAGCCTGTTCTCTATTTTGAATTTGGCTTCTTTCGTTCTGGCACTGCACGACGATACCGGTAGGCAAATGCGTTATGCGTATCGCGCTTTCCGTCTTGTTGACGTGCTGTCCGCCTGCTCCGCCGCTTCGATAGGTATCTATTTTTAGATCTTCGGAATTTATTTTTATCTCGTCTTTATTCTCAATCTCGGGCATTACTTCAAGCGATGCAAACGACGTATGCCGTCTGGCATTGGAATCAAAAGGCGAAATGCGCACAAGTCTATGCACGCCCTTTTCAGACTTGAGATAGCCATAAGCATTTTCGCCGACTACCTTAAAAGTCACGCTCTTTATGCCCGCCTCGTCTCCTGCGAGTTTATCCACTTCCATTACCTTATACCCTACTCTCTCGGCGTATCTTGTATACATTCTATACAGCATACTCGCCCAGTCCTGCGCTTCGGTACCGCCCGCGCCTGCGTGCAAAGTGAGTATTGCATTATTACCGTCATACTTACCCTTGAGAAGAGTCTCAAGTCTCAACGCCTCGACGTTTTGCGAAAAACTGCCCAGTTCGTCGACAACTTCTTGCATTTCTTCTTCGCCTGCCACGCCTTCCGTAAGTTCAATGAGCACCTGCAAGTCTTCGCTCTGCGCGAAAAGTCTATCGTAATGCTTGAGTTTGCTCTCTATCTTTGACAATTCTCTGTTGACTTTTTGAGCATTGTCCATATCTTCCCAAAATCCGTCTTTTGCCTGCTCGACCTTGAGTTGCTCTGCCTTTTGGGCAAGAGCGTCATATCCCATTGCCTCTCGTACCTCTGCAAGCGACTTATTTATTTTGTCTAGATCCCATTTTGCCTGTTCTATTGTAATCATCGTTTATCCTATTTTATATCATTCTTATTTTTGTTTACGGAACTACGCTCAAGGTGACGTCAAAAAGATCAAAAGTCACACACTCTTTATGCGTTTTCGTTCGGAAAGAAGAGAGATAGGCAAAACACAAAATTGCAGATTCTTGTCAAGTAGTCTTTGACGAGAGCCGTCGTACTTTCCGTACATAGGTTCAAGCCAAAGGCTGTATTGGCAGAAAAGACACTTTTTGGGTTTGTCTAGCCTATCTTTGAGCCGAACATATTACCTGCCGCAGCACTGCTTATACTTTTTTCCGCTTCCGCAAGGACAAGGATCGTTGCGCCCAACTTTCTTACCGCCTCTTACGACAGTCTTTGCCTTGGCTTCTTCATTGGTTACCATTTCGACATTTTGCTCTTTGTTTTGCTGTTGTATTGGGTTTCTTTCAAACTTGCTCTTGACCAAAGTACGCACCGTGTCATATTGAATTGACTCAATCATCTTTTCAAACATATCCAAGCCTTCAATACGGTATTGCGTAACGGGATCTCTCTGCGCGTACGCAACTAGACCGATACCCTGCTTGAGTTGATCCATAGCGTCAATATGGTCCATCCACTTTTTATCGACATTGTAGAGCATACATTCTTTTTCAAAGAGTCCAAAGTTAGCGTCGCTTCCGCTCTCTGCGATAAGCGCGTCAACCTCTTGGCATTTCTTTTCGTACTGCTCGGTAGCGACTGTCATTATTTTCTTTACAAGCCCCTCTATCGAGTTGTCCTCAAGGTCAAGTATATAATCCGACGATAGCAGATTAGTGCCGTTCTCAAGTACACAATCCTCGAGTTCTTTATTGAATCCCTCGTAATTCCATTGACGGTGGTCTTCTTTGTAGTCAACGTATGCGTTGCATATAGAGGTCACCACAGCTTCCATCATAGCAATTATTTGTTGATGTACGTCCATATCGTCAAGCACTATATTACGCTGTTCGTATATGATTGCTCTTTGAGTATTCATTACGTCGTCATAACCTAACACGTGTTTGCGCACAGAGAAATTGCGGTCTTCTACTCTCGCCTGCAACGACTCAAACTGTCTTGTGATTATCTTGCTGACGATAGGGGTATTTTCGTCCATATCCAACTTCTCTACTATCCATTTCATTTGATCTCCGCCGAACGCTTTGACCATATCGTCTTCCATAGACAGATAGAATACCGAAGATCCCGGATCGCCTTGACGACCGCTTCGTCCGCGCAACTGGTTGTCGATACGACGAGCCTCGTTGCGTTCAGTGCCTATTATTCTCAATCCGCCCAGCGCTATGACCTCTTGCTTCTCGGCATTGGTATCTTTTGCAAATATATCATAATGTTTTTTGTACTCCGCTCTCGCTTTCAGAATCTCTTCGTCGTCGGTGTTGGCAAACGATGTTGCCCACTCGATAATTTCGTGAGGATATCCCAACTTCTCAAGTTTTTGCTTAGCAAGGTGCTCCGGATTTCCTCCAAGAAGAATATCAGTACCGCGTCCCGCCATATTTGTGGCAATAGTCACTGCTTTTTTCTTACCTGCCTGCGCAATTATCTCCGCTTCTTTTTCGTGATTTTTTGCATTGAGCACGTTGTGCTTGATGCCTCTCTTGATGAGTATTCTCGACAATTCTTCAGACTTCTCGACGCTTATCGTGCCCACAAGCACCGGCTGTTCTCTGTCGTAGCAGGACTTTATATCCTGCAAAATTGCATTGTATTTGCCCGCCTTGTTTTTGAACAACTGATCCGGCTCGTCGATACGTAAAATCGGCTTGTTGGTGGGTATTACGACGACGTCAAGTCCATATATTGAATCAAATTCGTTTTCTTCCGTCTTAGCCGTACCAGTCATACCCGACAGCCTCTTATACAATCGGAAAAAGTTTTGGAAAGTAATCGTAGCCATCGTCTTGTCTTCCGACTTGATAGGCACGCCCTCTTTTGCCTCGATTGCTTGGTGAAGTCCGTCGCTGAAACGTCTGCCTATCATCTGTCTGCCGGTGAATTCGTCAATAATGATTACTTCTTTATCCACGACGATATAATTGACGCCCTCTTGCATAATAAAGTTGGCTTTCAGCGCATTATCAATATAGTGCTTCAAAGACTGATTTTCATAATCAGACAGATTCTCAATTCCGTAATATTGCTCTGCCTTTTGCGCGCCAAACTCATTGAGAAATACCGACTTTTCTTTTTCGCCTATTTCAAAGTCGGCTTGATACAACGATTTTTCTTCATCTTGGTTTTGCTCTTCGTCTTCTTGAACTTCCTCGTCTTTTGGAGGCAACAAAGTCTTAACAAATCTATCCGCTCTCGCATATTCATCGCTTGGCTTGCCGCCGCGACCGCTGATAATAAGTGGAGTTCTTGCTTCATCGACCAATATGCTATCCACCTCGTCGACAATTGCAAAGTCCAATTCTCTCTGCACTTTGCGACTTTTGTCCTTGACCATATTGTCACGCAAATAGTCAAATCCTAGTTCGTTGTTGGTAGAATACATAATATCGCAATTATACGCATTGACCTTTTCTTCGTGAGACATACGCGCATAATTCACGCCTACGGTAAGTCCGAGGAATTTGTATATCTTTCCCATCCACTCAGCGTCGCGCTTTGCAAGATAATCGTTGACGGTAACGACGTGAACGCCTTTCTTGTCAATGGCTTTGAGATAAGCCGCCAAAGTCGCAACCAAAGTCTTACCTTCACCGGTACGCATCTCGGCAATTCTGCCTTGATAAAGCACAACGCCGCCTATAAGTTGCACGCGGAAATGCCTCATTCCCAACACTCTGTCGCTCGCCTCTCTCACAGTGGCAAACGCCTCCGGCAACAACGCGTCAAGGCTTTCGCCCGCCTGACGTCTTTCGACGTAACTTTGAGTACAAGACTTGAGTTCTTCATCTGTCATAGCCTTGAATTTGTCTTCCAACGCCTCTATCTTGTCTATTATCTTGTTGATTTTTTTGAGTTCTCTATCATTATGGCTGGGAAAAATTTTTCCAAGTAGTCCCATTTTGCACCTACCTTTGGCATATTCTGTAAATAATATTATCATATATTTATTAAATAAGTCAACGTATGGATAGCCATGAGCAAATAACTATAGAAAATTTTAAGTAAAAAATGTCGAAAAATATTTGAGTATAAAAGGTTTGCTACAAGAAGTCGACATCATTTTGACCTAAACGCAATGTAATAGCGAAATCTTTATCCATAACTAAACGAGCGCGTACGAATCCGTACGCGCCCATTTAATATAACTTTTTATTACGGTTTTACTCAACTTCAGAGATTAGTGGATTGCTATCACTTCTTGTTTCTCATTGAGCGTTGCTCTTTGAGAAGGTCTTGATAACGCTCTATCTGATCTTCCCTAAGGTCTATCATATTCTTTGCCACTTTGCAAGCCTGCGCGTCCGATACTACGACTTCAGTCTCTTTCACTTTGACTTTTGTTCCGTCATTCGTCGCGTCCTTGCGTATATCCTTCAAGTATTCGTCTTCCATCTTAAAGAGCGCCACTGTCGTATCCTTCTTTATCGTCAATTTGATTAACGGATTTACACTAGACTGCCCCAAGAGTATGAAGTATGTCGACTTCTTCTCCTTGCACTTGTCTTTTGTCAACGCGTACTCTCTTAGACTGTCAAAGTACTTCTTCTGTTGTTTGGAGAGCATTGCGTACGCTTCGTCTAATGTAAGTCTGGGAGCCTTCTCTAACTTAGGCTTTGCAGGAGCGATTGCTTTTACTTCTTTCTCCACTACCTTCTCTACCACCTTTTCTATGGGTACTTCGACTCTGACTTCCTTCTCGACTACTTTTTCTACAGGCACTTCCTTGACAACTTCTTTCTCGACAATCTTTTCGACCTCAACCGGTACTTCTACTTTGACCTCTTTCTCTACGACTTTTTCCACTTCGATAGGTACCTCGACGACCTTCTCCACTATCTTTTCGACGGGCACTTCTTTCTCAATGATTTGAGACTGATTAGCAAGTCTTTCCATAATGATTTTCTGCCCTTCGATCAACGCCTTGATTGCCTCGTCGTTTGCATTACTTGCTACAACTTCTTTCTCAACGACTTTCTCGATCGACTGTTGCTCGACAAGTTTTTGCATTACTTCTCGCATTGCTTTCTGCTCTTCAACAAGACTCTTGATTACTTCATCATTGCTTGACGCCTGTTGAGGCAACATCTGTTGCATTCCCGGCAAAAGCGCTGTCATTGTCTCTGACACTATTCCTCTTATCTCTTCTGCTCCCAATGCCGGTTGCGAGTTCATATATACTCCTTGTGGCATCCCTTGAGCCATTCCGCTGTTTGAGTTTCCTCCCATCATACCCATAAGCATCATTCGCATATTTTCGTCGCGCTTCCTTTCTTCAAGGTCGGCTTTGTTGCGCTCGTACTCGTCTCTTGCGTCTTCCAACTCCTCTTGCGCCTTGTCGTTTAGCGCCTTCTCTATTATCATAAACACTAAACTCAATACCGCTATTCCCATCAATATGCACGCT